>Ga0228711_1008438_pt1 | contig 14437 bp, 5 predicted proteins | sample MedpolnodulmetaG_2_FD_177996 | JGI IMG/M metagenome (GOLD analysis project Ga0228711, IMG submission 177996) | Root nodule microbial communities from Medicago polymorpha collected in Santa Monica, California, United States - brown nodules | ecosystem: Host-associated > Plants > Roots > Nodule...
ATAAGTTTGTTATCATTAAAACATTCATCAAAAAGATTTTTGTTTCAACAAACTTATGGTAGATGACTTACCAGACTTCCAAGCCTTCCCTCTTTTCACTAATTTCTCGAGAATTAGACCTGAAGAGTTATTTATAAGGAGAGGGCTCTATGAGAGTCCAGCTCTGAAAGTTCTGAAGGAAGAAATCAGAGAAGAACTGGCAGCTCAGAGGCTTAAGCAAGAAGCTCTGGAAGCTCAAATGGGAAGCATAGTAATTGATCAGGAAGTTATGCAAAATTAGATAACAGAAGTTAGAGCATGATGACACTCTGTTATCTCTCTTTTATTAGCTATTTTTAGTTAGTTTTTATGACAAAGTCATTTGAAGTATGAGGCAAAAAAGGGTCCAAAGCACAGGAAGCAAGGAAATTTTCAAAGAGCAAATCGGGCCCCGAATTCTCACATTCGGGCGCCAATTTTGGCATAGGAAAAGAGCCTTTGGCTCGACAAAAATCTGGCGCCGAATTATCTTGTTCGGGCCCCGAGTTTGAAGCACAAGAAGAGCCTTTGGCTCGACAAAAATCGGGCGCCGAATGGGAGAGTTCGGGCGCCGATTTTGCGCAGGCATGGGCTTTTGGATTGGTTTATTTTGCAATTCAGGCACCGAATGTTACACTTCGGGGCCCGATTTTTCACTAGCCTATTTAAGCAAACTGCGTTTTCTGATTAAGGGTTGACGAATTTTGAGACCTAAAGCATATTTTTGGAGCAGAGGCTTGTAGATCTGTTGGGCAACCATCAAAACTAATAGTCAATCATCCATTACATGTATGAATCTTTCTTCTTATGTTAGTTAGCTTATACTTTAGATATGAGTAACTAATTCTCTTGTGGTTAATTCCTGAGATGAAACCGATGTAATCCTATGGGAACCCTAATTTGTTGAACTCCTTTGAATTTCAATGAAAGTTTAGTCTTTATTCATATTACTTTGTGCTTAATGCTTTTTGTATGTTTACCATCGACTATTAACCCTAGCTTTATGAATATACGAACTGATCATAGAAGTTGAATGACCACTAACCCTGGCTTTTAACTCTGAACTAGGTAGTAGGATTAACCTAAGTAATCAAGCTAGAGATAGATCATTATTAAGTTATGACATACGGATTAACGTTCTTTCAATACCTCCAATGGTTTCGAATTCACTTAAGAGATTAAGGGGTTGTCACTTGTGAGGAGAATTCTAGGTCAAGAGATTGGGTAGAATTACTAAGTTAATCTGTCGTGAAACTAAATAATCATTGATTGAACTAGGAGTGCAAATTACCGTAGGAGAGCTTCGGAGGATTCGAAGGTCTTAACCATACTTTTCTCAAATTTTCTAAAACCAACTTTTTAATGCTTTTCATCCGTTTATGTTACAAAACAACTCAACTGCCTAGGGCATCAATACAAATTTATTACATCCTCTTTGATAATAATATTGCTAAGTAGAAGTTAATACAGTCCTCGTGGAACGAATTATTACTACTTCGATTGAATTTGGTTCACTTGCCAAATATCCATCAAAGCAAGACAAGAATCAATGGAAGCTAGGAAGAATAAAATGAGCTCATATCAAGACTATTTTATAGTTACTTACACAAAAACCCTAAGATTCCTTTGTCTTTAATTCTTGTTATATTTTGCACACTAAACTAGTTTTGTAATATTACCCTATCCTATCATTTTGATCTTGATCTATGCATGTTTACTCAATATATTTTCTTACTTTTTTAAGTACGTTTTGTTAATGACAAAAGAGGGTGTAAGATAGAGAGCATTTAAGTCTGAGTCTGAATGTATAGAATCTAGAAATTTAGTTGTTTCTTAATTTTTTTACTTAGACTCTGGATAAACCTATGAAGGTCTTCAAACTTTAAGATTAATAACTAGGCTATGAATCTGAAGATTATAAAATCTGAATTAATGAGGCTCTATAGAATTGCGCTTTGAAATGAATTTATTTAACATGGAAAAGACTTAGGGGGGAGCTTACAAACCTCACCCTCTGGACTATCTGACTCAGGGGGAGCTAGCAAACCTTATACCTTGTAGTCAACTCGTTAATTACATTAATAACAAATGTCTTTAAATACTTGTATCCGTCATCATTAAAAAGGGGGAGATTGTTGCAACAAAATTTGTTTTTTGCAATGCCTCTTAAGTTTTTATGATAACGAGTTATTAAAAGAACAATTGGATATGTTGATATATGTTCAAGTGTGTAGGACCATATACTAAAATTCAATATATTAAATCAAGTTTTGGTACTTAAAGAACATATACAAGAAAATTTGGAATTTGAAGAGAAGTTGAAGTTCTGGATCAGTATCGGGAGAAGTTTAGCCTCTGAAGAAAATAGAAAGTCATCAGACTCTGAAGAAGATAGAAGACTCTAAAGGACACGTTAGACTTTGTCGTTTTATGAAGATGTCCCTATCAGACTCAAATAGTACACTTTGTCTTTTTTTTATCATGTGTAGAAACAAACAAAGAACTTCAAGGTCAAATCGAATGAAACGAATAATCCCTTTTGAAGCAAAGGAATTTCAAATGTCTCTTCAACGACATTAACTAAATCAAGAAACATTCTAACATATTTGATCAAGCTTCTCAAAGACTCTGATTTATCTGCTGACATCTCTCCAACGTCTCACATATCCTTCTCTATATAAGGAGCTGAAGACTTGAAGAATCTAATAAGACTCTGTAGTTTTTACAAGTGTCATTACTCTGCTAAATTTCTTAAGCGTATAAATACTTAAGAATTTCTTACCAAGTTAATTTCTAAGAAATTATAAAGTCTTAAGAGTCTTACTATGTTTTGTAATTGTTTACACCTCTGATTATATATAAAGTGTAAAACCAAACAATCTTTTATTTGATTAAGTTATTGTGAGAAGTCTCTTTCAGTTGTGATTGAGCATTAGAAATCTCTTGCTTGTGTGCTCGAGCATGCAAGTCTCTTGTCTGTGTGCTTGAACATTTGTAATCCTTGGTGATTATAGTGAATGTTTCTTGTAAGTGCAAAGGGACTGGAATGTTCTCGGTTTGTAAGAGGAAGTAGTATAATTGCTTGCTCTCTCTTCCCCGTGTGCGTGTGTGTCCCAAAAAACTAAAATATTATTAATTTAATAGGAAAAATGTAACATCAAAACATAAAATGTCAATTGTAATGGATTATAAAAACTTACTTTTTATTGGAGGCGTAGCTGATATGAATTTGAAGAGACATTTTATGTTGAGTGATTTAAGAGAGTTTTAGAGAGTGAATTGTGTGAAATTGAAGAAATGGGATGTTGTTTGTGTTATAAAAGAACGTAGCGGTACTTAACTGTCATTGGGACAACAATATAGTTAACTATCGTTGGCAACAAAGTGGGAGTTAATTGTCGCTGAATTAATAAAGTGTGAATGAACAATTTTTAATGTCAGAGGAGTAAAATCCTATGCGTTTCCTCTCTCTTTTTCTTATGAGTTTCTGGGTCACCTATAAATTAAAAATTAGAAAAAGAAAATTCAAACCCATTTTTAAATCAACCAAAAAAATGTGATTTTCATTCGCCCCGTTGGTGATGATATTAGTTATCGACAACTTTGAAGATTTATTTGATTTGATGCTTTGATGATGTGGGAAATGTTGTGAAACAAGATAACATTGAGAAAGAATAACCATAGGAAGTTTCTTTTTCTCCTCTCTTTCTAATTCCTTGATGAAGTTTGTTACGGTGAGGCAATGAACTAAGTTGAACAATGATTTGTTAAATTCTTGAGTGATGATAAAGAAAAAAACTAATAATTTGAGTTTCATTCTAAAAAAATCAATTTCTGGTTTGATTAAGATTGCAAAGAAGATGAGAAAAGGAGAAATAACTACATAGAGTAGACGTGTAACAACGGTGAGAAATAATGACAACAACAAAGACAAATCTCTTACTTATAAAAGTTAACTTCTCTATTATATTTAACCTAATTTTAACCTAATTTTTCCCTCTCCAACACTTTTGCATTTAATGTTTATCGAAAGTAAGATAAAATTATGTTCCTAATTAAATGCTATTTTTTTTTGGAAACGAATAATCGTTAACCCATCTCGCTATATCTCTTACTTATAAATGTTAACCCGTCTCGCTATACATAACATAATTTTAACCTAATATGTTAACTCGTCTGGCTATATCTCTTACATAATTTTCTTACATTCTGAATAACTGTTCCCAGATTCAGAGTCTGAAATAGTTCAGAGTCTGACTTGAGTTCAGAGTCTTAGTGCAGCGGATAATAGTAAGAGAACAGAGAAAGAGAGAACACAAGCAATTATACAGGTTCCTTCCACAAACCAGAAGTAGTCCTGTCCCCCTTGTACTTCCAAGGAGAGTTCCACTAAAATGTAATGTCGGATTACAAGTTGCTCAATCACACAAGAAAGAGACTTCTCAATGCTCAAGGACAACTCCAAGAGACTTCTATGCTCAATCACACAAGAAAGAGACTTCTATGCTCAAGGACAACTCCAAGAGACTTCCTTTGCTCAATCACTACTGAAAGAGACTTCTCTTAACAATTACAAATAATTGAATAAGGTTTTGAATACTTGATATACAATCAGAGGTATTCACAAAACAATACGAACAGAACAGACTCTGTTTTTCTAGACACTTGAGAATTCTAAGATATGAACTATTGTAAGAATTCTCTAAGTTGTTGATGTGTTTAAGTTTGCGACGTTTTGCACAGAGAGTATTGGCCTTTGCTTGTTATGTTCTTGTTGTCTAGTATGTTCTTCAAGTCTTTATCCCTATTTATAGAGGATTTGAGAGACGTTGAGAATTAGCCGTTACATCAACTTGTCTTGCTTGAAGCTTTGATTCTTCACCATTGATCTTTTGCCTGATTTGATAATTGTCCTATGAAGAACTAATTTCAAATTCATTCCATTTGAAACGGAACAACGTCTGCAGCAATATTACTGTTATTCTTGTCTTGATGTAGAGACAAGTTGCAGAGATGGTGGTTGCAGAGGCGTGCGCAGAGTTAGTGGTTGTACACTTCGTACACTGTACTTTGTCAACTCTAGTGAAGTGGCTTCTGATGAGGTGCTTCTGATAACCTTGCTTCTGATGTCCTTGCTTCTGATGACGTGTCTTCAGGAGCGCTTTCTTCAGACTCGTTTCTTCAGACGCATTTCTTCAGACGCATATCTTCAGATGCATTTCTTCCGGACGCTCTAAGCTTCAATAAAATTTCTTTGCTCTTTGATTTGTTCAATCAGAATCTTTATGAATAGTACTTTGATTTGGATCTTGTACACTTGAACAAATGTTTAGCATTTCCAATTGATAATTTTTAATACCTTGTTATCATCAAAACTCAAGAGGTGATTTTGCGAAACACCCTTTGTTCCAACAATTTTAACCTAATTTTTTCCTCCACAGTTTGCATTTAATGTTTATCTAAAGTAAAATCTCTTACTTATAAATGTTAACACGTCTCGCTATACTTAACCTAACTTTAACCTAATTTTTCACTCCACACTTTTGCATTTAATGTTTATCTAAAGTAAAATAAATTTATGTTCCTAATTAGATGCAATTTTTTGGAAAGGAATAACCGATAACCCGTCTCGCTATATCTCTTACTTATAAATGTTAACTTGTCTCACTATACTTAACATAATTTTAACCTAATATGTTAACCCATCTCGCTATACTTAACCTAATTTTAACCTAATTTTTTCCTTTACACTTTTGCATTTAATGTTTATCTAAAGTAAAATCTCTTACTTATCCTTATTTATTAATTTTATTAGATCTGCAGCAACTTAACCTAATAATTTCCCTCTAAAAAGTTGCATTAGGTTAGCAGCAATTTAACCTAACAAATTCCATCTAAAATGCAGCTCTCCAATTTAACCTAACAAATTTCATCTCAAATGCAGCAATCCCTAATATTTCTCCTCACTGATCAGCTTTTCATTCCTATCATGTTTGTTGTGTCATCGTTTGTATATATCTATTGTTTATGTAGACATTTTTTTGACAAGTTGTTGTGCACTTATTTAATACGTTTACAAACAGAATTGTATATATCTATTGTTTCAGTAGACGTTTTTTTTGACAAGTTGTTGTACACTTAACCTAGAAAATTCCCTCCAAATGATCCGCATTAATTGCTAAGTGCTAACCCTAATTATGTATTTCCTTCCAACACCTCTTCAATTTGAAATAATTTTTTTTTTTGTTATGAACCATGAACTACATTAAATTACATCTATTGCTATACACCTTGAAAAATACACAGCTCATCTATTATTAAATTCTATGATATATGCAGATATGATATGTATTTGGTTGGAAAAATATATTATTACTTTTAGTTAATATCAAAGTGTAACTATTCTTTTAAGAGATATACATGTAATTTAGAAATTCTATTAATTGAAGTAACTTTGTTTTTTATGTTAAGTAGAAATTTAAAACAATTATTACAAGTGATCAATTTTTGATGTTTAACTATAAAAGTAATAAATAAAATTGACTCATGCAACAATATAATAGTATTGTATTCTTTTTATCTTTTTTCTTTATAATTTTTAAAAAAAAATGAGAAGATAATGCCCCAATAATATATTGTGTGATAGAATAAAATAACAGTCTTTAATTGATTAGTTTTTCAAAACTAAAATGTAAAATTTGATAAGATTCAAGTGTCATTAAAAGACTTAGTAAGACAAATTTGATTGTAATATTGAATCTCTAATAATCTAATTTGCGTTTATTGATCGACCCATGATCTTACGAGTTAAAGATTATATTTGCGTTTATTGATTGACCCATAATCTTACAGGTTAAAGATTATTCAATGATCTCTATTATAGTCGACAAGACCCGTGCGTCGCATGGGTCAAAAGTCTAGTAAATGTTAACACGTCTCGCTATACTTAACCTAATTTTGACCTTCACAGTTTTGCATTTAATGTTTATCTAAAGTAAAATAAATTTATGTTCCTAATTAGATGCTATTTTTTTGGAAAGGAATAACCGTTAACCCATCTCGCTATATCTCTTACTTATAAATGTTAACCCGTCTTGCTATACTTAACATAATTTTAACCTAAGTTTTTCCTCCACACTTTTGCATTTAATGTTTATCTAAAGTAAAATAAAATTAGGTTCCTAATTAGATGCTATTTTTTTGGAAACGAATAACCGTTAACTCATCTCGCTATATCTCTTCTCTTACTTATAAATGTTAACCCGTCTCGCTATACTTAACCTAATTTTTTCATTTAATGTTTATCTAAAGTAAAATAAATTTATGTTCCTAATTAGATGCTATTTTTTGGAAAGGAATAACCGTTAACCCGTCTCACTATATCTCTTACTTATAAAAGTTAACCCGTCTCGCTATACTTAATCTAATTTTAACCTAATTTTTCCCTTCACACTTTTGCATTTAATGTTTATCCAAAGTAAAATAAAATTATTTTCCTAATTAGATGCTATTTTGTTGGAAAGGAATAACCGTTAACCCGTCTCGCTATATCTCTTACTTATAAATGTTAAGATGTCTCACTATACTTAACCTAAGTAAGAGATTAGGTTAATTATACTAAACCTAATTATTTTGTTACCTATTACCGTCAAATATTATCTTCGATATGACCCGTGCTAATGGTCTAGTTTTACATTAATATATCAGCAAATACAATTTTGCACAAGAAATTAAATAGGGTAATAGTCATTGTTTTGATATTTGAATATGTAATAAATAATCATAATAATTTTTCATTATATCAAAATTTCAAAAGAATTTTTTTATTGTGCATTTCGTTAATTAAAATAGTCTTTTATGTAAAAATAATTTTTCAATGTTGACATTAACTCTTTTCATGTAATGATTGATATGACAATAAACAAATAAATATATTGAGAGATTATTATAACTACATTAACGAAATATTTTAATGTAAATAACTATTTTGACTAATATAGTACACAATCAAATATTATTTTAAATTATCGATAAATTAAGAGATTACTATGGTTACTCATATGAAAATGACTATTACCCAATTAAAAATAGAAAATTACTTAACTTTTTTTTAAACAATCAATTCTTTTGAGAAAAAAATATTTATAATATTTCATTTATAATAAGAGAGTTAATATTTATAATATGCCGTGACCGGGGTTTGAACTTCAATATCTTCACTTGTGTGTGTGAGTTTATAATGGTTTTGTCATTTCCTTTATAAAAAAAATAAGAGAGTTAGTATACCCCTAAAAAAATTAATATAACCGAAACATCAAAATAAATTTTGGAACCAAAGTAAGTGGATATAGATTGCAAACCTACATTTTAATCTTTTTAGATGGAAAGAATGGTACTTTATACCGTATTTAATTTTTATATTTATGGATCAAATTACTTTAATAAGATGTTACATCAATATTACATCGTTTGATATTGTTTTAGTTAATCCATATTTTTTCTTTCGAGCAAAAAATTATAAACTTATATCATATAAACTTTTTATAAAATTTTATAATTATTTATTCGTTTTTATAGAACATCGTTAATCTTGACCATTTAAAAAAGGGAAATGTTAACAAATGTCTCTAAGACACTCTTTAAGAACCATTAGTAGTAAGTATACTATGAAAATGCATCTAATCAATGTCTTGAAAATCAAAATATTTAACTTTTTTAAAGAATAATTACTTATTTTAGATCAAGTGTCCCGAAACACTCTTTTAACACGACCCCTTAAAAAAAAAAACATATGAACTTATGTTGTTGTAGATCAAAATTGGAAGTTCATTTTCCAAGAAGCAAAAGGGAAACCTCTCTCTCTAGTTTCAGACATGATGACTTGGTAATAGATTCATCAAATCTTCAATGGCTCTAGAAAAATTTCTCTGGTTTATTACACTTTCTTCTCTTTTTCTACTTCTCACCAAAGTTCCTTCAGTTCTAGCTGGTGACATAGTTCATGATGATTCAACTCCTAAGAAACCCGGTTGCGAGAATCAGTTTGTTTTGGTAACACTCTTCACAAAGTTTGCTTCTTTTTCATTTTTGGTTTCTGGGTTTTTTCTCTTTTTGTTTCTCAGCTAGTTTCAACTTTCAAGCATGTTACTTCATAAGATTTTAGTATCTTAGTGTTGTTTAATTATACATGTATTTGATTTGAGATCAAAGTTTAGTTTAATTAGTTACTGATTTATTAATATGGTTAGTTTTAATTAGTGTTTGATTTTTAAGATGAAAGCTGTAAGATTTGATTTTGTATCATTTGAGATGTTAGGTGATTTTGGACAAAAATTGACAAATTTTGTGGTTAGTCCATACATAGCTGGCTGCTCTATGTTAGGTTATTTTGGACAAAATTGACTTCAACCTTTTTGGTACCAGTTTCGGTGAGCTAGTCCATACAGTGCTTGCCCTGACTTTAAATGGACCCGCTAGTTAGCCATGAGATTGGTCCCTTGGATTAGTTGGTCCCTATGAAGCCCGGATACAGACACGGACACGGGACTCGACACGGATACTGACACTGCTAATAATTTGAGAAAATCAAATAATTCAGTGTAATTATATGTGTCGGTGTCGTCTCGGCGTAAGACACGACATGTGTCCGACACCGAGACATGCCTGATCCAAGGAGTGTTCGTGCTTCATAAGTTGGTCCTTAAGCTGGATACCAAGTTTAAAAACAAAAATTTGACTTCAACCCAAAATTTCAGTAGAGGTTAAGGAGTAGTTATTGCTTTAGATTCAAAAAGTGGTAGTTACTGATTAATCAATATGTTCAATATCAATGAGTGTTTGATTTTGAGGTGAAAACTATAGGAATTGGTTTTGTATGATGTGAGAATTGAGATGTTAGGTTATTTTTGACTGGGTTTGACACCAACCGTCGATTGTTTTAGAAGTGAAAAGTAGCAGTTATTGCTTTAGATTGAAAAAGGTTCACTAATTTTTACATTCAAACATAAACCCTTTTTATTTAAATTAAATCTTAACGAAATCCAATTTAGAAAGTCAAGTTCATTCAACCTGAAAGGGGTTGCCTGGTAGTGTAGGTTTGGGATCTTGGAGTGTGCTCCTCAATATGTCTCAGGTTGGAATCCTGTAGGTGCTAACAATTCCTGTTTTGGGTCAGTCCATATAGGGTTTTGCTCTGACTTCAATTGGTCTCCCATTAGTGGATGGTGGGATTGGTCCCCTGGATTAGTCGGTCTTTGAGCTGGATAGTTTAAAAAAAAATAGTCAATTTCATTCAAAATCACATTTATTGAAAGCCCTTGAATGATAAACTCGAGTGGTGATTATTTATGCAACATGTTATGTGTTATTGTTGTTAACATTGTGATGATCATCATCAACAGGTCAAAGTGCAAACTTGGGTCAACGGTGTAGAGGATGCTGAATTTGTTGGCGTGGGTGCTAGATTTGGCAGAACAATCGTGTCTAAAGAGAAAAATGCTCGACAGACACGGCTTGTTCTTTCAGATCCTCGAGATTGTTGCAGTGCTCCAATAAATAAGGTTATTTCTTTCTTCATGTATATGAGTGTTATTTCGTGGTGTACTTTGATTTTATTACAAGATGTGGTGAAGTACTTAATGCTACTAGTTCAACTGTGTCATATAATGAAACTGCTAGATTGTTGGAGATGTCATCATGGTGGATCGAGGCAACTGCACATTCACAAAAAAGGCAAATTCTGCACAAAATGCTAATGCTTCGGCTATCCTCATCATAAATAACCAGAAAGGTATAAAAAGTTCCAAGTAAACGCTATTTTTGTCCCAAACCCAGACAACCTATGCATACGTTTGTCACATTTGCCCTTGTACTAAAGAAACAGAATTTGAAGTCCTTGACCTGTTATCTGTTGGTCACATTAATCCATGGTGAGGGACTAATATAACCCACCAAACATTGGTCAATGACTAACGGGATCAACAGAAGCATAGGTTGAGATCTTTCTTTTTTTTGTTTCTTTAGTGTCAGGACTAATATGACTGCATGCCGAGGTTGTTTTGAGAATGAAAATTAGAGTTTACACTTTTGCCTCTTATTATACTCTTTTTTGCAGTGTTGTCAAATGGCAGCACTATAGTGCTATAGCTTATAAGAATTTGAACAACTCGCTATTGTTTTGTGATAAACTATTTGTATAAAGTGTTTTCAAATAGCTTCTATTGTGGCGCTATAGCGCGGTAGTATTTGAACAAACTGCTATTTTCCGCGTTCTGCGATTGACAACATTGGTGTTTTGGTTGTGGAAATATCTAATACGCACATGTTTATTTTTCTTTTCATGTCAAATTTCGTAATTGTTGTTTGTTCACAGAACTTTACAAGATGGTTTGTGATCCTGATGAAACTGATTTAAGCATACACATACCTGCTGTTATGCTCCCACTAGACGCAGGCACAAAACTGGAAAACATGCTGAAGAGTGCTTCATCTGGTAATCTATTTTGTCTCTTTGGCATATTTTGTGGATAACCTGTAGTTTTTATTTAATATAGTTAGTTAAGCAATTCACGCAGCATCTTTACAACTCTTAAAAGCTTTTCCTTTTTACAGTATCAGTTCAGCTATACTCCCCACAACGACCAACCGTTGACATAGCCGAAGTGTTTCTTTGGCTGATGGCTGTTCTCACCATATTGTGTGCATCATATTGGTCAGCGTGGAGGGCCCGAGAAGCAGCTGTTGAATATGATAAGTTATTAAGGGTCAGTTTCTCTAATTCTTATAGTTTCCTTAAGCTGGAGTCACGTTTGTTCTCTAAATATGTTGTTGATCCTACGACTACTTACTGTCGAATCTTGTTTTTACAGGATGCTTCAGATGAAATCCCAAACACTAAAGACGTGGGTGTTAGTGGAATTGTAAATATGAATGCAAAAGCTGCAGTTCTTTTTGTTTTAGTTGCTTCATGCTTCCTGTTTATGCTTTACAAATTGATGTCGCCGTGGTTCATTGAGGTTTTGGTTGTTCTCTTCTGTATTGGTGGAATAGAGGTATTGACTACAATTACCTCAATCTAAAATTTTAAATGTATCCGTCTATTAAAAATTTGTATTGGAATGTTATGTCCATGCAGAAGAAGGCATTAAATTAACATCTATCACATTAACGTGTGCACTTTTATGAGAATGCTTAGTTTCCGTCACCAAATAAAATTCTGTTCCTTTCATACCTTTTCCTCATGTAATATTCTGCTTAGCCATCTCTAACCATGTGTTTTCTTCTATCTGCAGGGATTGCAAACTTGCTTGGTTGCACTTTTGTCAAGGTCTGGTATATCATCTTTTATAGATATTTAGTTATAAATTTCGTCTTAGCATTTATTGAATTTGAAACAATTCCTCTTTGATGTAAAGATCAGATTGGATCTTTAGGAGCGATGCATGCATGTTTTATGAAAAAATAGTAGGAAAGCTCTTTTTTGGGGTCACCCGTTTAAATGTCACGAATAGTATAGTATATGGGCAATCTAATACCTATTGTACTCATGAATTAAATGTTAATCTCTTGTTTCCTTACCTTTCAGAGTGTCATTTTCAAATCTGAATGGTATGTTGTAGAGTGTTTGAGTTTACAGTTACACGCATGCTTCCTATTATATCCTTTTCAACGGAACTTTTCAACATTTCCTCCATGATGTTAGGTTTGTTCCACATGTAGAAGAAACTAATTTTGTTTTTCCGTGCAGGTGGTTCACGCATGCTAGCGAATCATACGTTAAATTGCCTTTTGTAGGAGCTATCTCATACCTGACTTTGGCTGTTACTCCATTCTGTATTACATTTGCCGTTTTTTGGGCAGTTTATCGAGACAAATCATTTTCCTGGATTGGTCAAGATATACTTGTAAGGATAAACTTTTCTCATCAGTCTTAAGTTCTTTTCATCTTCTCTTCGGATATATCATGTAGACAATATAGGTCTAAGGGAAAGCATTTTTTTTCCTTTATTTATCTTAAATTTTTCAAAGGGGGAAGGGTTTGGTTGTGCTTTACATATTAAGTTATAATTGATTGGGAGCACCCAAGTTCAACCCCTGACTGGAACAATCCTTAGCCAAATTTTACCTACCTCCCAGCCGAACACCGGATTACTAGGCTTTTATCCCTTAGGAATCGAAGACATCCATTTGTCTCCAGTTCCACTGTATACTATAAGGGAAGAATGTGCTTTTGGTGAAAGCAATGTTTGTAGAACCATTTTCCAGAATGTACTACATCATAATATTTCTTATCACAATTGTATTAGAGTTAATAAACTTTTCAATAAAAACACACACAAAGACATTGTTATGTATATTTGATTTTATACTTGTAATGATGACGGCTAAGTTAGTGTCAATTTAACGGCCATTTCTCTTATGTCATTTAATCTAACAGGGAATTGCGCTGATTATTACAGTTCTGCAGATTGTACATGTGTCTAATCTCAAGGTATTTATTTAAGCTTACACAATCATTCATTGTACTGTGGCTTTATGTCAAACTTGTTAAGATTGTTGAATTCGGTTACTTTTCTGTGGTAGCCAGTTTTTGAAGCACTTTAATATTTACTTACTGTTTAGACAATTATTTTAAATATCTTTTGTTCGAAATAGCTGAACTAGAAAATTTTAAACTTGTGTTACACTGCTTCTACTTTTCGCACCTGTTTGTATCAGTAAATATTCACATCTACGATTTGTCACATTAGAGTCCGTTATGTCATTAGATGTTCCTTTTATGAATAAATAAGATACTCATGTTATGCTTTGATTATTTTGCAAAACAGGTTGGTACAGTTCTTCTCAGTTGTTCCCTCCTTTACGACTTATTTTGGGTGTTCGTGTCGAAGAAGTTTTTCAAGGAAAGCGTGATGATTGTGGTTAGTATTACAGTTCATTCTAATTCACGATAATGATCAACATTCTATGTTGTAGCTACTTATAATTTCCTTACATTACACGCTATAGGTAGCCCGAGGTGATAGAAGTGGTGAAGATGGTATTCCAATGTTACTAAAGTTTCCACGCATTTTGGATCCATGGGGTGGTTACAGTATTATAGGTTTTGGAGACATCCTTTTACCTGGAATGCTGGTCGCGTTCTCACTCAGGTTATATTTCAGTCTCTTTTTCCGATTTATTCCTGCATGTCTTAAGTATATCTCCTTAGGCTCAATATTCAATGTTTGTAACAACTGCTCCCAATTTTATGGATTGAATTTTGCTTCAGTTTGTTATCATAATTTTTTTTGTTGAGAATAGTAACTTGATAAAGGTAAGGTGTGATGGAATTGAGTTCTTAAGATGAGTGAAGAAAATTTCCATAGTCTTTCTAGTAAGGGTCTGTTTGAATTGGTTTATTTGAGGTTGTCTATTGAAC
>Ga0228711_1008443_pt1 | contig 14433 bp, 9 predicted proteins | sample MedpolnodulmetaG_2_FD_177996 | JGI IMG/M metagenome (GOLD analysis project Ga0228711, IMG submission 177996) | Root nodule microbial communities from Medicago polymorpha collected in Santa Monica, California, United States - brown nodules | ecosystem: Host-associated > Plants > Roots > Nodule...
GGAGTGGGATGGAGCCACATTCCATTGTTTGGTTTTGTAAAAAAAGAATGGTATGGAATGGAATGTGATGGAACCTATTCCATCCAATACCACCAATTTAACCAATTTTTCATTCCCCCCAATTTGGAGTGTATTCAATGGAATGAAACACATCAATAATACAATTACAATTTCGTCCCTATATTTTCTATTTCATTTCATGTCCCACGTTCCCTCTTTTTTCTTTTTCTCTTCAATTCCTTCTTGCTCTCATCTTCTATCTCTACTGCTCGTGTTTCCTACACTACAACAATGTAACCCAATTTTTTTTAGACTTCTTGTGCTTTTAACGACCAATAATTTATTACTTTTTGCTTTCCTTGTCTCTGAGTGTTGGTTTGCACTTTACCCATACTACCATTTACTAATTTTTCCTGGTAGTTGAAATTTGAAATATCAGAACTCGAATAGTAAGGCATGACTCAACCGTGAGCAAAACACAATGAAAAAGTTAGAAACCGTATGAAAAACGATTATTGCATGAAAAAATTTCTTTTATTATAATTTATTAGTTAAGTAATATATTAAAAGAGTATACAAGGAAAATTAAAGAGTTGGCAATGATTTTTAAAATAAAGGGTACAAATGGAATAAAAATGTTATAATTCATTCTATTCCGTTGCATTCTATCATAAAGTATTCAAACAATGGAATAAAATATTTGTTATGTTCCATTCCATTCCGTTCCGCTCCATTCCATTCCGCTCCGTTAGTTTTGAGTTATCCAAACAGAGCCTAAGTAAAATGCTTATTAAGACCTCAAAAGAAGAAAAACCAATCAATAGACAGCAAAATAATTATCTCCTATGTATAGTATCATAGCATAGCATAGCATCAATTAATAATGTAACACATAAATATTGTACTCAACTATAGCATCATATGTCTTGGATGAAAACCAATGAGTTCTAAGTTGAGCATATCCTCTAGCAAATCGAAAAAGACCACTGCCACCAATTATAGGCATTTCCCTAACCTTATCATAAACAGGATTCCTCCCCAAAATAGTGATGGTGCTACCATTATACTTTCCTTCAATGATAGCAAAATTCATAGCCATGATAAGGTCTACCTCACTTTGTGATGTTGAGGCATAGAACCCTTGTGCTTTTCCAACCAATTTGGAACTCAATTGAGGTCCTAAGGTTAAAGGGTTCTCAATCATGTTAACTAAACCAAAGGCAGTGGTTGAGTTTTTCAAAGGCGGTAGAACAATTGGTATTGAAGAAGGGTTGTTTCCACTAACTATGTCATGCCAATAGAATTTTAAATGGCTTAACCTCTCTTGTTTATTCTCCAAATTTAATTCTTTGAGGTCTAATGAACGTACGAAATTTGTATTGTCTTGTTTTGCTTTGATTAAAGATGTAAAGGGAGTGGTGAAGAGGAGAAAGAGGATGGAGAATTGGATGAACATTTTGGTTGTGGAGGAATGTGATTTTAGTGTTGAAGCTTAAGGTATTTTAACATTGAAATAAACATACAATGATTTATGATGAATGGAAGGTACGAAATCAAATGAAAATATCATAAGGAGTGGGTGCCGTGTAAAATCATTCATAGGTTAGAAATAGCTTTTATGTGACATGTATGCTTTTGCTATTACTTTTTAGGTAAGATGTTCATTCTTATCATATTGGACAATGGAATCCTCTCCCAAGTCTTACTTATAATGGTAAGTATATTTTTTTTTTAAATTTTGAAAGGTTTTAATTAAGGTGTGTATCTTTCAAGCTTCAACGTGCTTTTCTCTATTTTTCTTACAAAATTAGAGTGTGGCTCAAAAGCAAAATTTATTCGGACCGACTTTAGTGTGTCTTTATTCAGACTGACTTTGAGACATGAAAAAGAGAAAAATTTATCTAAATAGGTTAATAATAACTGAAATTCTACGGTACACTCGTAAATTGAGGTGTACCGGTACTTCTGTTTCATAAATTTATAAATTAACGATCAATTCTATGAAATAAATAGTTATTTGTCGGCATTTATATTTTCGAAAATATCATTTCATAAGAAAAACACATCATTCATTGATTATAAGAATCATAGTAAAAATTTTACGTATAAAATAATCAAAGTTCTCTATTATAAGCGATTAAAATTCAATTTTATTTCGTTGACGCTTTTGGTGAATAAGATTTAATTATTATAAATATAAATGATAAAAAAAATATTTTTCTTCAAAAAAAACAACTCATTTAACTATAAATTAAAGGATTTGGTGTATCGGTGCACTCAATTATGTTGGGTGTACGGCAGAATTTGCCATTTTGGGATCGTCTGGAGGAGGTATTCTTCTATGGTCACAAGACCAAATCAATAGTGTTTGGACACACACACAAAAAGATTATTATCAAAATATTAAATCATTATTTTATCAATTTTCTCTTTATTATTAAAATAATATTTTTTTATGTGTGTGTGATCAAACACTATTTATGTGTAGAGAAATGATATTTGTACAACCATTTTTTAACAACTTTTTGACAACTTTCTCTCTCATACTCACAAGATGTTATTATTTTCTCTCTTCCTTTTTCTCTCTCCATTATTTTTGACCAATTAAAAAAGAGAAAAACAGAGTTATCTTCAAAGTTATCATTAAATAGATGTACAAATATCATTACTCTTATTTGTAGTAGAATTCCTCCGTCTAGAGTGATGTGAAGAGGTTGTCAAAGACCCTCTCAGACTACTTTAGTGTGTCTTTTTCAATTAATTGCCAAAAAGATAGGGAGACAAGGCACGTTCATGAGGGGTTGGAAGTTTTCATTCCTACTCCCATTCCACTATAAAGAGATGGACGTGGCAGAAATACTGTTCATGATCAAAGAAATGTTACCATTGAAAACCCAAAATAGTGGAGAATATCAGGAAATTCCAAAATTGAAATGATAAACGAGAAATGTTTATTTCCTCAAAAAACGAAAAATGTTTATTATATAAATATCAAATAGAAATAATAAATAGAAAATGTTGTACTTTTTCATAAATTAAAACGTTAAAATTTATCATACTTTCGGGGAAAGAATGAACTAGATAACAACATATTGTAACTTGTCCAAAAAAAAAAAAGCAACATATTTGTAAAAATCGTACAAAAATTGGAAAATAGATTTTTTTTTCTGAAATAATAAAATAGATTATTGCTTTTTTTGGAAAGAACAAAATAGATTAATGTTTTTTTTAAAAGAAAAGATTTATATCATTTGATTAAAAATAGGCTTAATAGCAGTTTTAACCCTCTAACTTTTCCAAAGTTGTGATATTGACGCCCTAAGAAAAAAACTACAAAATTGCCCCCTAAGTTTTGCAACTGTAGCAGTTTTGGCCCTCAAGACCATTTTTTGGTAAAAAAAAAAAATAACATGTGGCACCTCACTTAGGGTGCCACGTTAGTGTAGACCGAGTCAAAATTGGTCTTGGGGGCAAAGCTGTCACAAATGCAAAATTTACGGGGTGGTTTTGTAATTTTTTTTCTTAGGGGCCAAAATCGCAACTTTGGAAAAGTTAGGAGGCTAAGACTGCTATTAAGCCTTAAAAATAAGAGTATCAATATAAGAGGAAATATCAAAATAAGTGGTAGGACTAGCTGATAATGTGGTTGTTCGCAACCGCATTTGCTTGTCGTCTATTAAACTTCATCCGAGAGTTTGTAAAACGAGCAGCAAATATTATCCTTGAGGTTGAGATGATAGTGCTAAACTCCGTAGTAGCTTCACACCGACTATGGAAGGCGTTTGTCATTGTTTTGGAGTCGAGCACGAAGTCCACACTATCAAACTGCATATCACTAAGTCATTCCAAAACATGAAATAAGTCTAGTGATTCACCAACATCCACATGACACAAAATAGTAAAGCATATAGTTTTTGCCAGCACAAAAGCCCCATATATCTTCATCGCGTAAACACAGCCGATACTTGTTTTATTCAACTGAATTGAGAAAGAGTCATCAATGTTAAATTTGAGTCATCCACATTAGGGACGTTGCCATCAAGGAGTTGGGGAAGAATTAGTAGCATAAACGTGAATGTTCTCAGCTGCTAATGTAGAGGGAAGTCCCATGGGAGATGTCGTGGGAGTTGCAATTCGAGGAATGGTTACGCGGGACTGATTCTGATGACCAATGTTGGTGGCCTGGCTGCGTTTGCAAATGTCCACTCTTCCAACAAATGATGAGTTGTATCAACTACTTGAGCAATTGTCTCTGTAACATCATCTCACACCTTGAGGTTGTGGTGCTTCCATAAATTCTAAAACAAGCTAACCATGAGAGCAGCTAGCTCAGGCGTGAAACGTTGTAATAACAAAAAGATCGCTTCTACGGTCGTACTTGTGTCAGTGGCAACCTGCTGAATGTTGTTCCAAATGCCATCTGTAACCCAAACTTGCATTGCAAATGGGCAAGTATAAATCATGTTAGCCAAATCCTCATAAGAAGAATCACATTTAACACACTCTATATTGCATTGGATACCTTTATCTTTTAAACTTACCTGCGTAGACAAACAACCCCACACATTCGACATACTAAATTTTTGACTTTCAGGGGAACCTTTAGCCTCCAAATACCGGACCAAAATTCTGGTCATCGAAGATGCGATGTATCCACCAAATGACCAAACCTTCCATACAAAGCTTGTACACACTTTTACATGATACTCACCATCCTTTTTACATATTATTTCATGCCACATAGATCATGGTTTAATCAATGCAAGTACTTTATACAACAAGGACTGTTAAATATCACGACTACCTATCTCAAGAATGACCCGGGGATTCTATGTAGCCAATTAATATGTGTTTCTTTTGAATTTTACAAGGTTATTAAAAAAAGATTAGTAATGTTAATTTTAATAGTAAAATATGTTTTATTTATTAAAACATCTTTATTAATTATAGTTAATGGAGTAGTTAGATGATTGAAATGTAATAAATAAGAGTATGTTAGTGGAAAAGAATACTCCCTCCGTCTCACAATTTTAGTCGTTTAAGGTTTGTGCACGATTATTAAGGAAATGATTAATTGTGTTGATTTCAACGGTAAAATTAGTAACATATACTAAAATACCCTCATTAATTGTAGTTAGTGGAGTAGTTAAGTTGAATGAAATTCAACAAATAAGAGTATAATAATGGAAAATAATAATAAATGTTGCATTGGTATTGTAAAGTGACAATTATTTTAAGAAAAAGGAAAAAATTCTAAAGAGACAATAATTGTGAGACGGAGGGAATAATAAAAATTGTATTGGTATTGTAAAGGGGACAAATAATTTGAGACAAAAAAAAAGTAAAGATGACACTCATTTTGAGACGAAGAAAGTAAAATATTTCAAAGTTATTACTTAGCCCTTGGTGATTCCGTCATGATCCAATTTCTCGGGACATACATCATTTTCCTTAATCAAAGGCTTAAATATATAAATGATCCCTATAAATGTCAAACATTTTGGTTTAACCCTTGTAATAATTTTTTTTTTTGTTTTAGTCTTTGTAAATAAATAATTTTTTGCTTTTGGTCCTTTAAACCTATAATAACTTAAGTGTGTGTTTGATTTTATAGTGACACAAATTGATTTTCAATGAATTAATCTTATAGAGCGTAGTTTTTCCAAATTTAAGATGACTCGTATAATTTCGATATACTCACTATGATACCAAACATCCACCGAGACTAAAATTTAGTTGAATGTAAAAGTGGGTTGAAAATAAATTCAAGGTTAAAAATAAATTGTAGAAGACAAAACTACACATTTTAGCTTCAAGTTACAGTTTATTTTATTACTAAAAAAAGTTACAATTAATTTTAATCTAAAACGTTTATACGCGTCAAAATCAATTCTACACGTATAGGATCAATTTTAGTTTATCCAAAAATGAAACCAAACATACACAAAATTTGAAAGAAGAAATCTCTAAATTATCTATCGTACTTCAAATTCTCAAAGGACTAATCATAATATATGTGTTATTATTTCAGGGTTGACCGAAAACATTTGTAGGCATAGTGTTTTTGAAATGAGGCCTTTCAAGTGTGTGTGAGTGAACACTAGCACAAAATTTGTATGTACAAGCAGTGTCTACCTTAGCGAAGGAATCTTTTTTCTTTTTTTTTGGAAAGAAGAATTTTTAATTAGTTTGATGGAGAATTTGAAGGGCATAAGTGGAAAAATGATCAGGATAGATGGTTTTGGAAATTGGAGGGATGGAGAATTTTTATGGTTAAGTCATGTTATAAGAAGTTAGAAAGGTTGTTGGTATGGAGGACGCTTGGAGTGGAGAGGAGAAGAGAGTTTTTTAATCTATTTGGAAAAGTCCTCCGTCAAAAGTGGTTGCTTTTTCTTAAAAATTTCTTATTGATAGAATTCCTACGAGAAGAAATTTAGCTCGGCAGAACATGTAAATTACCATCGAAAGTCCCAATGCCATGTGTGTTGTGAGTGATGGACGAAGAATCATTAAATCATTTATTTCTACATTGTAATGTTGCAAATATCATTTGGGCATAGGGATGAGGTAGTTAGGATTCTCATTTATCACTCCACCAAATGTGTTTGTTCATTGAGAATGTTGGAGTAACTAAGGTAGAAATAAGAGGATTCGAAGAGGTCTTTGGCTTATTTGGCACGCAACGGTTTGAGTTATTTGGCACGCAACGGTTTGAGTTATTTGGCAAGTTAGGAATCATACTATCTTTCGAATAGGAGTGCTATGCACACTCTCTTTTTAACACTCTCTCTAACACTCACTCTCTTATTGGATGAAATCCATGTGGGTACCACATTTTGGAAATTAGTTCCACATAAAATGGTGAGACACACGTGAGTTTCATCCAATAGAAGAGTGGGTGTTAGAGAGAGTGTTAGAAGTAAAGTTTTCATAGCATTTCTCATCTTTCGAAATGAGGTGTAAGAGGTTGATGTTTTAGTGGAGGATATCAATGTGCTTTCATGGCGGTGGAGTGTAAGCAGTGGCGGACCCAAGACCCTGGGGTAGGGGGTTCGGAGCTTTCAACTTCATTAGACATACCAAATTTTTGTGAAGTTATTTTCTCTTTTAATTATCATTTATTTATACTACTAAATTTAAAATTTCGTCATTTTTCCCAATCAAATATCTAATTTTTTGTATAAATGTTTAATTTTATTTATATTTTCCATATTTTTGTACAAATTATAAATTTCAAAAATTTCAAAATCTATCAAATGAAAGTTAGAATTTGTGTAGATTATAAATTTATAATTCTAAAGCATAATAATTTGGTGTATAACTTTATAAGTGTCATGGGAAGAAGTAAACATAATTTGCATATGTTATTGATTACGGATAAAATGGGAGGGAGAGTAAATTGAGTACACCTTGCATTTGAGTATTTAAATGGATCTCGCGTGTACACATCACTCATTTATAATTTTTTTAATAGCAGTACCTAATAAGTTCCTTCTTATAAGACCCCGAAAAAGTTCCTACCCAATGGGGGTACCTAATAGGTACCAAGCCTTAAAAGGTTAAGACCCTCCCATTAGAGATGGTCTTATTGGTGCAAAATCTTGGGTCAAGTGGTGCAATGTTAAAATATCAGGAGGTTCAAGTAGCATTAAAACAATGTCATCATGTGTAAAATTTAAAAGCCCAGGGGATGCAGCTGCATCCCCTCACTTATACGTGGCTCCGCCTAGGGCAGAGCATCGGTCGGCTATCCCCGGTTTCAGTTTGAAAATTTTCTAAAGAGATGAAACCGATGATGGAAAAATAGGAACCATTCTCGACCGCTGAAGGCACCGATTTCAGCGGGTGGTGGGTTGTGTCGGAGGCGGTTTTCATGGGTGGGTTAAGTCGGTTTGATCAAAGGGAAACAACTACAAATCCAGCAGCGTCAACACATATCATTGTATTCAACCCAGGACACCTATATAACCCTTTTGTATCTCTCTTCTCTCCTTCTGTGTAGAAAACAATTTTGTAAGAAGAAAATGAATACAAATGGACATAACTTCAGAATAAGGAATAAGGGAAGATTGAAATAGCACAACAAATAACCCAAAATCAAAGGTGTGGAAGTTATAAAGAAACAATTGGTGAAGATCTGAAAAAAGCTTTTTGCGATAGGCTTCTTTTCATGAAGACAAGCTATGACATACTTACTAGTAGTAAAATTTAAAATAAGGTGAAGCATTTAAATTCATATTATACTAATTTTTTTAGAGGAATTTCATATTATATTTATCAGGTTACTTATTGTAGTTAGTTGGATGGGACACTGGGAGAGGATAAGGACATAGGAATGCGCAAAATTGTATAGAAAAATGAAATAAAGTCTTTGCAAATTGTACTATTAGACATGGTAGGGTACATACTAAAAAGATAAGCTGTGACTGCATGCTCACTTTTTATCAGGTATATATATAATATACATATTTCGGGTGGGTGTGGGTATCCGTGGTTTCAGATTTTCAAAACCGGGCCCGACCGTCTAAAACCATATGGATTCGCTTTTCCTTCTTTCTCCACCCGACACCCGTACTAACTCGACCCGTAAAATCCACGGTTTATTCGGTCTTTCGGTTCTTGGGCGGGTGCGGATAGCATGCTCAGGCCTAGCTCCGCCTCCGCCACTAAGTGTAAGTATGATAAAAATTCCAAGAATTCTACTCTTCTCCTAGCAGATTTTGCTCGCTCCCAACTAAAAAGACCATAATGCCCCTACGTAAGCTAAGTACCGCTTTTCAGCAGGAGTTCAAGTTCCTCGGTGGCTTTGTTGATTTGAATGGGTAACGATTTATTATGTTTAATCCTGTTTTGATACTCTCCTTGTAACGAAGATCCTCCATCACATCATTCAAATTCAAATCGATAATTGCTAAATGATTTTGATGAGTCGGTGGACTTTGTCATTGATTTGTTTGAGATTGTTTTCAAGTTGGTTGATGTTTTCAATAAATCAAAGGGATAATTGCTATCTGATGCTATACCAACGATCTTTTTTATACTTCATTGGGTCTCCCTCATGTTAATCACTTCCCTACAAAGCAAAGTATAACTAACAACCAACACCATTTTCATTCAAAAAGAAAATACGTAAAGAAACAGTGCAAGAAGCATTTTTGTATTTTGTGTGTTGCGGTAGTATATCTGTGTGACTTAACTCATGTAGGGGTATTTTAATCTTTTCTATTTGGAGCGAGCAATTTTTGTTGGGTAAAGAGAAAAATTCAAATTCCAACTTGCTTGTACTACGAATGGAACTAGAACCCGAGAAATTGTCTCTTGAGGTAGGGGTATCTCGATCACAGGTTGTGTGTCGTGTAGGTTGGGGGCATCTATTAGCCTCTGTTGTTTGGGCATGTAGGGTATGTTGTGGCCAGCCCAGGTTTGGGTTTGGGCAGCTTGCTGCTGTTGGGGGAGTTAGTGTTGTTTATGGTGGGGTGTTTTTAGTGGTTTGGTTATTCTTTTCAATTGTTGTTTATTTTTCCGTGGTGATTGATATTAGGTCTATATGTGGCATCATTGTATGTTTTCTTATTTAGTGAAGTTGGGTGCATCTCGCACAGGTTAGCCTCGATAACATTAGCCGATTAAAAAAAATAGTGTTTACCTTTTGGTTGGAAAATTCACCCACATTTCTATCCATTTCAATTCAACACTTAATGTTTTTGTGATTATTTCACAATTTGTTTGAATTAATTAACAAAGAGAAACATTTTAGAAATCTATCAAATATTCAGGAATGCATGATTTATTAATTTATGAAAAGATGAAAAATACAATTAATATATCACTAATTTTAAATTAAAAAACAATTATGAGTATTAGTTAAATCACACACAATTGATTTTCTGTTATTCTCGTGAATTAAACAAGACTGTTCGAGTCATTCATTTCAATCACAAACAACAACACCAATACATACCGAACCACCAATACATCTTGCAAATAAACCATATTTTCCTCAATCTTAATGTATTAAGTATGACTCTTTGAATCATGCATGTCATGTAATAATAAATATTATATATGTTTCAAATACAAAGTGAGTGTAAATTTTAACATTTATTATATTTATATAGGATCTGTATATTATTTATTAAATAACTGATATTTTTTTAAATAATAGCATAGATAATGTTCTATTATTGTATAGGCAAATCATAAATAACATAGTTAGTCACCCCTTTGATACTAGGCAAATAACTTCAAGCAACGTTAATTATTTCTTTGGTCTCTCACTTGTTGTCATATATTATTTTGTATTTCTTATTTTTCTTTCTTCCTTTTGTGCTTATACATAAAATAAAAGATGTTTTTGCTAACATATAGGTACCAAAAATTGTTACCGTTATAACTATTAACGTATACAATTATAAAAAAATTAGAATATCTCTAAATATTTATGCACACCATATTTATTACTGAAAAAATTGATTTCCATTCATGTTTAGGACTCTCTAGACGGTCGTCCATCCCAATTGTACTCAGGGCAACCACTAGTTATGTCAGTCATAATATTTCATCCTTCATATGGAATTAATGGTATGCAATATTGATTTTATTTTGCTTATATATAGCATAACACAATTTATGAAAAATATAATACATGCATGAAAATCATCTAAAATCAATTTTTTATGTATTAGTGGTAAATATGGGTCATGTAATTTTCATATAAGAGTACGATAAAATAGGGTAAAAAATAGTGAAAATTAAATGAAGAAAACAGTAAAAATGAAGATAGAGCAAAAAAAAAAAAAAAGAAAAAAAAGGAAAAAAAAAAAGAAAATAAAAAAAAAAAAAAAATAAAAAAAAAAAAAGAAAAAAAAAAAAAAAAAAGAGCATGAGGGAGAAAGAGAGAGAAGAAAAATATTTTTTTAAATAAAAATATATAAATAGAAAAAAAAAATGGATGTGAAAGTGAGAAATAAAATAGGTTGTATGAGTATGATATTGGATTTTGAATTTAAAAATTAACATTTTTTTGTTACATTTTTTTTATAAAAGGTTACATATTTTTTGGTTACAATATAAAGTGCAACATATACTAACATATAAGTTTTTTTTAATGAGTTTGTTACCTCTTCCTAGAAATTTTCAAATTCAAATATTTGTTACTATATTGATAAAGTTTGCATTTACTTCAATAATAATGAGACTGCTTCTTTTTTTTTTATTTAAGATAAGACTACTATTTTTTTACCAATGATAAGACTAATTTTTCAAAAACATAAAAATGTGTTGTGACCAACTACATATACCTATAAATATAGGCAATGAAATCATTAATAACTTTCAAAATATAAATATTTTTTTTCAAACCATGACTTCAGTTCAAAATATTCTCCTCTTGTTTCTCACACTCTTTGCATCATTCATTATCCCTACAATCCCATAATCATATACCTCATACACTTTCTCAAACAACCTTAACTATGCCAACATGGAATGGTTTACCTGTTTTTGAATATCTCTACATTGGAACTACATTTGAATCATCTCGGCGTTGGACTACAATGCAAAATTTAGGATAATTGATTCATGGAAAATAATGTAAGATTCGAGTTGGATTGTTTGGACCATAAACTCTGTTTCAAAGGTTATGAGTATGTTTGGATCACAAGTCCTAATCTGATATGAAATGAAATGTTTATGAAGTTTCAAATATTATAATTATTCAATAACAAGTTATGAAACTATTTTACAAGAGGGTAGTATTAGTTTATGGTTTACAATGTTTCAGGATGTATGTAGACCGTAGAATAACAATCTTTTCAAGTTTACAACTTACTCAAAATATGAGAGTTTGCTTAATAATGATTGACATGAAATGCTTGTTGACGTTTGAGATTGAATGATTAAACAAAGAATGGTTGGTATTTGTTTCAAATTTTTGTTTGTTGCATTTTTGCTTAGGCCAAAGAATAATCACAATTATAAAATATTGGGGAACGTTTTTTAAAGGATTTGAAATCTCGGGTAATTTCATGTCTTTAAAGGAATTGACATTGAGGCTAATTTCATGTGGAAAATATGTATGATAATTATTTTAGATTTCAATGAGCATGTTTCTTGTGTAATAATTATTTGAGTTTTTATTAGCTTGTCCTATGTATAATAGTGATTTTAGACTTTTTATCAATTTGTTGTCTCGTGTATAATATAATCTTGTTAATAGATTTTTCTCTACGAAATATTGAAACAATTATATTTTTCTATTAGATTACCTCAACAACAAAACCATGATATTCCCTTTTTCTTTTTCTTTCACGTGACACACACATACCACGTTAACTATTTTTAATATTATTTTTTTAGAAAAAAATATTATTATTTATTGTCTATTATATTCAGATATTATCATTTTTTAAATGTGATATGTTAGAAAAAATTGATAAAAATATGAAAAAGACTCAAAAGGGTAAGAATTTGGTGATGTGTCAATTATTAAGTGTAGGGTTTTGGATTTTTGATGGTTAGGTTTTTCAATTAGGGTAGGTAGATAGTTGAAATATTAGATATCACTTCCAAGAAAGATTCACGACAGGGGAAAATTTCAGCCATTTTTTCACAAGAAAAAGGAGAAACCGAGTTCTCCATTAAAGAAGTGGGAGAATCCTAGTTCTCCATTCGATAAGAGAATATTAGTTCGCCATTAGAACATCAATACAACATAGCTCAAGTGGTTGAGATTTGAGAATGTTTGGTAACTGTCTTATGTGTGATATATTAACTTTTTTTACAAACAACTAACTTTATATGTGATATATTAACTTTTTTTACAAACAACTAACTTGTAATGTATCTATATTCTATAGTTGGTGCAAGACATATTTCAAGAAAACTCAAGCTGAAAGGAATAACCACCTGGAGCAGAAGCTGGTAATATCTATAATTTATCACATTTGTCAATCATTTTTTTGTGTATTACTTGCATGCGTGCATTAAATTGTATAATTTCACCCCTAGAAATTATCAAAGGATGTGAAATTTCTCTTTCTAACCATATTTTAAGATTCGTCTCAAGTAATTATTCCGTTACTAGTTTCGAACTTATGCTTATATGTTAGAAGTTCGTGAAAATGTTACTTGTGTTGGTTATTTGATGATTACAATTAGTAAGCCAAGAAGTATAAATGACTTTGATCAATTGCAGGTTGGAGATTATTTAAAAGGATAATTATCTTTAATTAACAACACTTGTTTTGTATTTTTCATTTCATACTTGATAACACCATTTAACAACAAATGAGCCTAAACAAGAGAAGGAGAGATCAATTAAGAAGAAAAGCAACCTTGCTGCTGCAGTTGTTGTGGAAGATGTGTTGTGAATTCGATGAAAAAATCACATCAATAACAAACTTGATGTGTGGAGCAAGTGATAATCAAGCAACCAAAATAAAGTGTATGGAACAATTATAAACACAAGCCAAAAGTAGAAAAACAACGAGAGAAAAAGAAGAGAGAACACAAAAGAATCTGTTTACCCAGTTCGGTCTAAATTGACCTAGTTTGGAGGAGAGAGCAGCCCTTCGTTTCACTATAAAGTTACTCATCATTATAGTGAAACGGAGGGTAAATCAAAACAATTTTTTTTTACAGGGGGGTAAATCAAAAAAATATTTTACAGAAGAAAAATCGGAAATGACCTATATAACAGGGGATAAAGACCTATTAACCCTAAAAAAATAATAACAATTTTGTCCATACGTTTAGCCCTTTTATAAATATGACCATTTTATATGATTTTCACTAAGTCAACACGTTAAGATTAACTAAATATATACATGACATCTAACTTGTATCTTTTGATTTAAAAATTAACTAAAAAGTCACGTATGTATTCCTTTAATTAAAAAATAAAACGAAATGCAACATGAAGAACTGGTGTAAGATTTTTACATGTCATAAAACTATTTATACGTAAGTATAATAGGATCGTTTCTACAGAGAGTTGCGTATTTCATAAGCATTTTCACAATATTCATCACGTTAAGTGTTTGGGTATAAATTGTTTGTTTGTGTAAAACTATTTTTAACTATTCGACATAAAAGTAAAACGAAACGAGATAGGGCTATTTCGCTTGGGGTTAGAGACATCAACCAAGCGTAACAGCTGCAATCTCTCGATCAAATAACGAATTCTAGCTTTTTAAACGATATTATCACAATCACTCGACAATATCATTCGTGTCCAAATGATATCGTTATTTCTAAGGGATTGTCGATTTCCCAAACATTTAAACAATCACAAAGTCGATTGGATTGTTTAATCGACGATTTCCCAACCGATTAAATGACCCAAAAGCATTAAGTTCTAGATTAAAAGCGATTATCAAATATTAACATCTATGTCTAGAGTGATAACTTAAGATAGATTGTTATTCTATTTCT
>Ga0228711_1008444_pt1 | contig 14432 bp, 8 predicted proteins | sample MedpolnodulmetaG_2_FD_177996 | JGI IMG/M metagenome (GOLD analysis project Ga0228711, IMG submission 177996) | Root nodule microbial communities from Medicago polymorpha collected in Santa Monica, California, United States - brown nodules | ecosystem: Host-associated > Plants > Roots > Nodule...
CTGAACTCACTCAGACTCTGAACTACTTCAGACTCTGAACCTGAGAACAGTTATCTAGAACGTAAAAGAAGAAGTTTCCAAAAACACAATTCAACCCCCCCTTCTTGTGGTTTTTCTCACCTTCAAATAGAAAAGGGCTAGCTTACTTCCGAAGTTCAAGAGCACGATGACTTTTTTTCCTTACTACGGAAGATACTCATAAATATTCACCATTACAATTTTGTACAACATAACTGGTGAGATTTTAAGCCAAATATATATTCCACTCTTTCCACTATAATTCTTTATATATCTGTGTTCCATGTGGATTCTTATTTTTGCTCGAAATTGGGGCCTTTCTTTACAGACTATTGGTTGTACTATCATACACATTGGGCATTTGTTTTTGTACCATTGAGCCTTTCAATCCAGCCTTTATTATTATTGTTATATCCTTTGCTCTTTGGAATTAACAACATCTTAAGTTTGGGATGAGGTACTAGTAGAATTTTGTTATCTAAATAAAAAAAATAAAAATGTAGATAAAACATCAAAGTGATGGTCTACACAAAAAACATTCCAAAATATTTGTTAGCCTACTTTCCCAAATATATCCCACCCTTAACCTAAGTCATGTTATAACCTTGAAAAAACCTTTATATGTGTGTGTGGTAATATTTGTCTTAAATGTCTGTTTAGAATTGCTTAAATATCATAGCAAGGTACAATCACATGACGACTGAAGTGTGACAAATGCTTTGACCATCCCCACTGGATTTAGAAGGTACATGCATGTACTTGCAATTGTAAGTGGTTGAAAGTAATAGTATCTTCTTCCTGTCCCGCTTGTATGGAAGTGGTAAGTTAGTCAAGTCTGTAAGTGGGAAGAGTAACAATCTGAGAACGATTTCACGAAAGGTATGTTCCATCATCAAATTCATATAAATTCTAACTTCTTTCTATTTTGTTGCTTGAGGACAAGTAACAGTTTAAGTTTGGGTTTATGATGATGGAATAACATATCATGTTTTTAGCTATGCGTTTAGTTATTTTCTTTACATTTGAAGGCAAATTAGAAGTCAATTAGAGAAGTTGTCAATGGTTTGATGAACTTTTTTTATTGTTTTCATTCGAGTCGTTGTAGTTCAATTTTATCCTAAATCATGCAACTTCATAGGTGTTTTGATTCTTTTTAGTAAGGAATCATGTAAATCAGCAAAACAAGACATTAAGTGAAGGATCGATGATATGGAGATTGAAGTTCAATGGTTCTTATAAGATATTTAAAGACAATACAAAGTGAATAAAATTCATTTGAAGTTCCAAGGCATCGCAAAATAGAAGAACGCTGGAAAAAGGGTCGAAAACTGCATAATTCGCACATGAGGGGTTGCCTCATGCGCCCCTGCACACCAAGTCATGCGCCCCGCGCATGTGCACGACTAGAAATTGTTGTTTGCTTGTTTTCCAAGCCGTTTTTGTTGAGAGAAAAAAACCCTATTTTCACTCCCTTATTGTAACAGCCCGTTTTTCACTAGAATTATTTTAATTATTTATTATGTGTGTTTCTATGTGCATGTATGTCATTAAATTAAATGTCTCTATGTGTATTTTATTCGGGATTAGTGAATTTTGGCTTAAGAATAGTATTTTAGTAATTTTAGACCTAGGGGTATTTTGGTCATTTGGTGAGCAAGGGTAAAATAGTCATTTTATTTCGAGGGTTATTTTTGGTGTTTTAAGTGGGAATAATTATTTTATTTTTACTAAGTTACTAATGAGTTGGGGTAATTATTTAGAGACGGTAATTATTCGTTATTTTTAAGTTCAAAGCCCTGAGGCGTGAATCACCCATCGCGAGCTGGGGTTCTACCTTACAATGCCGGACAGTGATGTCGCAGTTGTGAGCGAACATACTGAGGAGTTAATGATTCTGTTTGTTTAGACTTCATTAATCCTTTACCTTGGTTTTGGAATCAGAGTTTAACAAATTTTTGCTTCGATTGTAGTGCTCGTTTGTGAGAGTGTTAAGTTCGCTGAAAGGAACTAAGTGCGCGTGGAGTGTCCGCTGGGTTAACTCTTAGGTGTATTACCTTTTAAGTTTTTCGGCGTTCCAAGTTCTAGGAACAGGTCCTTTCGTGAGATCTTCAAGGTCATAGGCCCCCGTCCCAGTTTTTATCATAACTCTGTAGGGTCCTTCCCAGTTGGCAGCGAGTTTCCCTTGTTTAGAGTCTTTCTGATTCCTTCATAGGACGAGGTCACAAACCTCGAATTCTCGTTGGATGACTATTTTGTTGTGTCGGGTGGCTATTTTTTGTTTTAGCGCGACCTCCCTTAGAGACGCTTCACTTCTTATTTCGTCTATGAACTCGAGTTCCTCGCGTAGGTTAGCTGTGTTGGTATTGAAATCTGTGTCGGCACTTGTCCACCAACTGACTTCGTTTGCCTCAACGTGGATGACCGCTTATGTACCGTAGGTAATCTGGAAAGGTGATTCGCCGGTCGTCGAGTGATGAGTCATTCGATAGGCCTAAGGGACCTTATGAAGTTCCTCAACCCAACCGGTTTTAAACTCATCAAGCCTCGTTCGTATTCCGCGTAGGATTACTCTATTCACTGCTTCGGCGGCACCGTTCGCTAGACCGTGTTCGACGGAAGTGAAGCTTTGCTTTATGTTTAAGTTCCTTAGCTAGTCATGGAACTTGCGATCGGCAAACTGAGTTCTGTTGTCGGAGACTAAGAGTGCTGGGATTCCGAATCTTGCTAATATGTTCCTTTTGAAGAATCGGAGCACGTTTTTTGCCGTAATCTTTGCTAGGGGTTCAGCTTCGATCCATTTTGTAGAGTAGTCTACTGCCACCACTAAGTATTTTAGTTGTCCGGTGGCTTTAGGAAATGCTCCTAGAAGATCGATTCCCCACCATGCAAAAGGCCAAGGAGAAGTTAGCGATGTGAGTACGGCCGGTGGAGTGATATGCATGTTTGCATGTCTCTGACACTTACCAAATAGAGTAATGTAGTCTTTTGCGTCTTTGAGAATGGTGGGCCAAAAGTATCCTTCTCGTAGGACTTTCTTAGCGAGGGCTTTTGCACCAAGGTGTTGCCCGCATATGCCGTCGTGACACTTGATTAGTGGAATGTTGAAACCTCTTTTGTATAAGACCCCTTCCACCAAAGGTAAAGAACAGGCTTTTCGTTTTAGCTTCGTCCTCTCGTGAGGATCTGTAGAGCTCACCGCTACAGATGTAGCGGATTAACGGTCCTCGCCAATCCTGGATCTCTGAGATCGAGTTGATTTTGTGAAGGCGAGCTTTTTGCCTTTGAACGTTGGGTTCTGTAAGGACTTCTTGTATTACAGTTTTGTTCCCGTTAGCTGTTCGCGTGCTAGCTAGTTTGGAGAGGATGTCCGCTCTGGCGTTCTGTTCGCGGGGAACATGTACTATGTCGACATAGTCGAATTCTTTCATTTTGGCTTGCACCCACATGACATATTCTTGCAAATGTTCCTCGTGGACTTGAAATTTGCAGGTGACTTGAGAGGCTACGAGTTGTGAATCTGTGCAGATTTTGACTCTTTGGCTCCCATGTCTTTAGCGACTCGTAGTCCGGCTAGGAAAGCTTTATATTCTGCAGTGTTGTTCATCATGGCGAAAGATAGCCGTAGGGACAATTCGATTACAATCCCGTCGCTGTTTTCAATGATTATGCCTGCTCCACTTCCTTTGGAATTGGATGACCCATCAACGAAGATGGTCCAGATCCCGTTTTTGCTCTCTTCGTCCCGGAAGGTCATCTCAGCTATGAAGTCAGTGAATGCTTGTGCTTTGAGTGCCTTTCGTGATTCATAGTGTATGTCGAATTCTGATAATTCGAGCGACCATTTCCTCATTCTTCCGGCAACATCGGGACGACCCAAAATTTGTCTTATGGGTTGATCTGTTATGACGACAATGGTGTGTGCCAAGAAGTATTGTCTTAACCTTCGAGCAACAGTTACTAGGGCAAGAACTACTTTTTTTATTTTTTGGTATCTCGTTTTCGACCCTAGTAAGGCTTTGCTGGTGAAATATGTAGGTTTCTGGCCCTCCTGTGTTTCCCTGATGAGGACGGCGCTGACCGCTTTAGAAGAGACAAAGAGATAGAGGTACAATGTTTCACCTTTGTCTGGTCTAGACAATATCGGTTGTCGGGAGAGTGAGTTTTTGAGATGTCTGAGTGCTTTTTCGCATTCGTCTGTCCATTCGAACGTCATCTTCTTTCTTAACAGTTTGAAGAAGGGCAACGCGTGTTGGGCGGACTTGGCGACGAAACAAGAGAGTGAGGTTAATATCCCATTGAGTGTTTGGATGCACTTTTTTGTTTTGGGTGTTGGGAGCTCTGTAAATGCTCGACATTTGTCCAAATTATCTTCGATTCCTCGTTTTGTTAGATAGAAACCAAGGAATTTGCCCGCCTGAACCCAAAATGTGCACTTCTCAGGGTTTAACCTCATGTTGTATTTTCTGGTTTGCTAGAATACCCTTTTGAAATGTCCGACATGATCGATCTCTGTTTTGGATTTGACGATGATGTCGTCCATGTATACCTCAAGAGTATCGCCCTGAAATTCTTTGTTGTAAACCTTGTTCATCCTGCATTGATAAGTGGTGTAAGATCCCAAAATTTTATACATGTCGCTCAAAATTATATCCTCAAATTGTCTTTTAGTTGTTCAGCAATATATTGTTATGTGTGAAAAATTTAAGAATATCTTGACATTTCATGCTTTGATTAATTAATTTGAATTTTTTTTTCCATCTATTTTATTTTTAGTAATTAATTTTGTGTGACAAAAATAAGTTAATCATCCCTGCAATATTTGTTTTTTCTTCTACTCATTTAATAATGCATTTTTATTTGTAATTTATTTTAAAGTTAATTATTAAATTAGCAATTGGTTTTTATTTTGACGTAGTCATATTAATGCTACACGTTCTTTTGTTGCCTAATTAGATAGTCAAATACACGTTGCAATTTACCCAGTCCATCCTCCTAATTGCTCTGTAGTGGCTGAGAAATACTAACAACCTTTAAGCATCCATGCATTTACATATAATTTTTTTAGGCTATTCAATCAACATTAGTAGAAATCATAGGAGAGTCTTTGCCTTGAAATTTGATTTACAATTCTCTTCCTTTGACTACACGACCAACTCATCTTTCTCTCCTATCAACTTATATTCCATTTTAAATTTTATGTGCGAGGATACAAATTAATCTTTGGTATTGATGTTTTTCCAAAGACATTAAGACTAGGATTGTTTCTATCTCTTGACTCACATGTCCAGCCTTGCTGTAAGCCAAAATCATAGTCAACCTTATTCATTGTGATCCTTCTCATGTCAAGGTTAGAAATTGATTGTACAAATTAATTAGATGTCATTCTTAAGGTGATGCTTTGAATGAGATTAAAGCATGTTTGTAGCTCTTTGTCTCTTTTGTACGCTTATCTCATTTGCTTCTTTCACAAATTCACACTTTTTATTTCCTTTGTTCACACCTTCCTCTCCAAACAGAAAAAAATGTTAAGTCGTAAAATCTCCTTTCCTCAACCATACGACCCATAAATGTCGTGTAAACTAGACGCAAAAATCTTACCCACTACAAACATCACACCGTATTCATAATCATTTAATATTCCATCCACACCATTTTTCAACCCCTCAAGCAATTTTCTTGCGGTTATTTCTTCTCAAAATGGTGTAAGTCATAAGATTTGGATCGTACATTAGTGAAGCAGTAAGATCATCTAATATATGTCTGGAGCGAGAGGAATTGTGTATGCATTTTAGCTGGAGAATTTGAGGCATAGAGTTTTGCACTAGGAAGAAAAGCGGCCAAGGTAAGGGCTTTTTTCCCCACTCCTTCAGAACTTGACGGGGAAGATGAGGACCAAGAGCGTTTGCTTCGCCTTGATGGGGATCTTTGCGGAGGAGACCGCCTTGGGGACCTTCTCCTTGGTGACCTCCGTCCACGTCTAAGCGACCTTATGTTGTCTGAGCGTCTTAGGGACCTAGATCTGGAACGACGGGGGCTCCTTCCCCTTCTACTACGGGGTGGGGAAGGAGTGTCACGGATCTAGATCAGCTGCCTCTTTGATTTCTCAAGTTCGGCAATCCTTCTGCTTTGCTCCTCGGCCAACGTGATTTGATGTTTGACAATGAGGAGTAAGCGGTTGATTTGGGAATCCATGGTACTATCGACCATCTCCTCGGGCCGTTGGGGGCCAAAGAGTGGCCGGTCTTGCAATGGGGTCTCTACATGAACACTCGTTGGGGTGGTTCCTCTTCGAGGGCTCTGAGAAGGAGATGGAGAAGTTGTTCGTCCGTCCTGGTTTATACGTTGGACGATGCTCTGAATGTGTGGTGTAGCACCATCGACAACCATGGTTTTGTATGAAAAAGCTTTCCTTTTTTGTATGTAAAAACGGGGATAGCTTATTATTTCACACAGATGGCGCCATTGATCGTACCTGATCAGAAGGTGGTTGCCGGTGCTAGGTTGAGTGAGGTGGTTCACGGAGGCGATTTTTACTTCCGATGAGCGTTGGACCGAATGGGGGGTGTGTACCTGCAAATACTCCGATGCTCAAGTCAATAGAGTTCTGAATGAGGGGTTTGATAGTGAAAGAGATTCTACCTTGGAGGCTGCGAGGAGCCTCCTATTTATAGAGGTGGGTGAATGCAGAGCCATTGTGAGGCACACGTGTATCCGGCGGTTACGAAATTGTAAGAAGTATAACCGTTGGTGAGATATTCGCGGGAACGTGGGAAAAGAGACGTTACTATTCGTTTGAACATGTCTCGATTGTTCCGAGCACCCCCTCGCGGGGAAGGGGTGTGTTGCGAGTAATTTTCCAAATGCAACATTTGGGCTTGGTTTGCTATTGGGTCTAAGTAGTTAAACACAGGTCTTTGACCAGTCCAGAACAATTATCTTTAAAAGAATAATTTTTTATTTTATTTTTATATAAGTATTAATATTTTTTATTTCTAATTTTGTATTGAATCCGACCCAATCCAATAAAACATAATGACAAATATCTTATTTGATCTCTAAATATGTGAGCCGTTGTTACTATAGTAATATAATCTCTACATGTATTGAGATTACAAACACTCCATAACGTTTCTTTTCTTAGTAATTTTAACACTTAAATTGACAATAAAAAACACATTTGAAGACAAAATTGATTACCTAAAACCATGTTTGAGGACCAAATTGTAGATGTGTTTGCAATTTTGATTAATGATAAATGTGTCAGCAAGTTACACTTTAAAACCAAAATGGTAGTTTTTCCAAAACATAAGAGAAGAGTGCATGTCTCATTAGCTATGAAGCCCCGATACTTTAAAATAGATGACGTATCGTATTCCCTGCGTATCCTGCACCGATACCTTTTTGATACGTATCAGGAGAGTATCCGAAGATTAAATTTTATTTTTTTAGAAAATAATTATCCGATACTTCCCGATACGTATCAGGAGAGTATCCAATAATTATCCTGCACCGGTACCTGCCCCAATATTCCCCAATTAATGTTAACTAAAATAACTTAATTCTTGAGTACTAATGTGTTCTTTTTTGGATATAGTGCTTCTTTTTTGGATCGATATAGTATAACACTAACAATGTTCCTTTTGGATATAGTATATCACTGATTGTGCTCTTTTTGGGATATATTGTGTATGTAATTGACTTATCATCACTCTCTTAGTCGTCAATATTATTTATATTTATGTTGATGTGCTACGAGCCTATGACTGGTTTCTTTTGTTTGTTAATATATTTGCATATTAAAAAAATGGTTATAATTATATTTTACATTTAATTATATAATTTTTTTTATTAATGTATACCAGCCGTATCGTATCTTGATTTTTGAATTTTTTCCGTATCAGCGTATCAGTACAGTATCGTATCCGTATCGTATCTCGAATCCAGGCTTCACAGTTTATGAGAATACCACCAATTTTTTTTATCTTAAATTAAGAGACGGATAGATTTAACATGCGGTTAGACGGGAAGAAAGGACATAATAACCTCTTATTTTCAACTTGGTGCATTATTTAAGACTTGACCATCAATTCATAAGGGTCTCTTTGAAATCCATTAGTTTCCCAATTTCCATTTGTGTTTTCTCCCTAAAGTTTGAAATTAATTAGGAACCAACAAAACATGTTGAAGACATTTTTCACATTTTCATTAGGGACCATATTTGGTGTCCTTCTTGCTCGAAGGGTACACAATTTTTTCCAATTTGAAGGCGTTAGAAGACTTGCCGCTAGTGCTAATATTAACAAGAGAGTTCTTCTAAACAGTTCTCCGGTAGAAGAACAACGTCGTTCATGATGGATCGGCCCGGCCGATGAAGAAATTGTGCAGAATTTCAAATCAAATGCAACATTATAGTTTTGTAGAATTATAGATTGTTTTGTAATTAATTGTATTGAATTTTGTAATGTTTGTAAAGTAGATGAAAATTGTAGATGCAAATAAATTACTATTGTATTGTGTGTATTTAGAAATCACATTTGGTTTTAAACTGCTATGGCAGTTACCTTATGAATTTTGATATTGCACAAAATTCAGACAAATATGATTGATGCAACCATAATTGTGATGATACGCTACTAGATTGCACAATCTTTTCTTAGATTATGTTTTGTATTCTGTTACATTCAAATTTCCTTTCATTTTGTTGTTAGATTCTCAATTTTGTTTATGGACATGTAAATTGTATACCCACTTGGCATATGATCGATAAGATTACGACATTCATTGAAGATTTCATAAATCCATCAAATTGAAGAATGAATATGCAGAGAAAAATATTGAACCAGGTTTCTTTTTCATTTATTGGTTACTTGAAACCCCTATTCGATGATCTTTAATTTTAAATTTTGATGAGGACATAAAATGCTCGTCAAGAAATGTCAAAAATCAAACTTTATTCACAAGTTTCATTGACCTCCTGGTCAATCTTCTGATTACTTAGGGCCCTTCCTCTAAGAAGGAGAAGATTAAGAGAGAGAAAAAAGTTTGCTCTTTCCACCTTTATTATATTTTAAGATAACATAATGTTATTGGGGATGAGTTTAGGTGAAACCCCCATTCATGCTGAGATGTATGATTAATTTTTTTGAAAATTGCTCTTCTCTCATTTGTTTTTTCTCATTTCCGTTCAATGTGAGTTAACTCACGCCGACAAATGCACCTAAGTGAGTTAATTTACGTTCAACTTTTTTAAGGGAACGAGCAACTTTAAATAGGAGAAGAGAAATTCTCTAATTTCTCTAGCTATCCATGGCTTTCACAATTGCATTTATCAAATATTGCTACCTAAGCATGTAGGGGTGAGAGTATAAATGTATGGGTGGGGGAAAATTTTCCTCTACACATATTCTCTCCACTAGCTTGGTGTTCTTTTAGGCCATTACTTTCCTCCCTGGACATTATTCGGATTCTAAAATTTGAAATGTTTTAACGTTTTTATGGGGTGTTTATATCGTTTGGATTATATATTACATACTGTATAGGGTGCACAAAAAATCAATAGGGTGGAAAAAGAAGAAGTCGCTCTTTTAGTGTTTTGGTCTGTTTTAGTTGGACCCTTGTGGAGAATTTGGCCCATTAGTATTCAAAGCTCCAACAAAAGAAAAGATTTGAGTGTTTCTGTTTACACCCTCCAACCTTCTCGCGTACTCAATTTCAAATTATAAAACTTAAAAAACATTGAAGTTTTTTAACGTGTTTTATGCTTTATGGATTATATAACGAAAAATGCTAGCAACATACATTCTAACACACACTTTTCAACATACTCTCTTTGATTGGTTAAAACTCACATGGGATCCACCAAATTTATATGGGATCTACATGATTTGGTGGGACCCATGTGAGTTTTAACCAATCAAAGAGAGTGTGTTGGAGAGTGTGTGTTAGAATGAGTGTTGCTAGCATTTCTCTTATATAATTCATATGACACTCACGTCTCACATTAACACCCAGAAAACAAACAATAGCTTAATTGATCTTTGTAAAGAGATTATAAACAATTTACTTTGTGAAAAAAATATTTAATTTTTTTAGAATTTGTGTTATTGTCAGCAATGAGAAAAGAGATCCTTCAAATGAATAATTGTCTTACGTTTTAGGAAACAATGAAAATGTGAAAAGAATTATTTCTATTGTTTCTTGAAATTTATAATGCATTTTATTTTATTTTCATCACAATGATTCACAATAATCTTTTTTACCCCCTGTAACCAAATAAAACTAAAACAAATTTGTACAAAGCAAAAGTTCGAGTATAATTATATTAAAAGTTTAAGGAAATTGCAACAATTAACACCTTTGTTTGTTAACCAGATTATATACCTCAAATTTGAACATTGGACAATATTAAAACTCTTGAAAGAGAACATTATCGTCCATATAATCCTTACTCTTTACAAAGATTGTGATACTCGATTGATTGAAAAGAGTAGTGATATTTATACTAAGAGTGATGATAAGAGAGAGTCATCCAAAAGTTATCACAAAATAATCAAATAGAAACATAATTCCAAAACTTTGCTTTGTATAGTCAACTTTCTAACAATGTTCGGCACATTATTGGTCATCCAAATTAAGAAGGGGGACAAAGTGAAAGGAAGCATATCTATAAATGCAGTCGACAAATTACTCCAAACCATGTGGGTGAAAAGACTTGTTATGGCCAAGCATGGAAAAATACATGGGAACATATAGCCTATAGTTACTGCTAACAATTTGACTCTTATTTAAGAACCACACCTACCAACATCTTAGTATAACAATGTTGGTTATTATTCCTTGTCCATGGTAGAAGAAATATGTAATCACATCACATCACATAATGATAAAACAGAGTTGCAGTTATGCGCCTATATACTCTCTCCGTTTGAAAATAACCGAGATATTTTTCTCATTTCACTTTTTAATGTAATATTAATAAAAGACCTAGCTTGACCACCAAATGATAAAAGTTGGCTAGATGAAATATCCTAGAAAGAATGTCAAAAGGTACGGTTCATTCATGCATATTTTTATTGATTTAGTTTAAAAATAAATAAAGATATAGTTTGGTTATTCACTTTTTTTTCTCAGTTCAGTTCTGATAAAAATAATACTCAAATTTGTCCTTTGACATTTTTACAAAGGATCCAATTCAGTCTTTAATTCGTTATAATAGAGGGACTATTTGTTTTCAATATGAAAATGTTAAAGACTAATTTGACATCACTTTTGACCTTGTATTAAATTGGGCTGCAGAAAATACGAAAGAACAAAATAATCTTTGTTCTTATTTAAAACTATTTCTAGCATATATATATAATCCTTATATTTGAAGCCTCTAGCTATAGTTTTGATGATGTTTTTGTCAAAATGACTTTATCTTTTATTTTGTTGATTTGCTTATAGTTTCTTAGAATGTATAAAAACACCCTAGCAACTCAAGCATTCATGAACAAAGTGATTCACTTCATTCCTTGTAAATATGTGCATCATGTGTCTTATAAAAGGTGTGTCTTCTTTACCTGAATCGATTCACAGGTTCTTGAAACACATCATATTGCTCTCCGACTTCATGTGAATCGTATCGCTGAATATTGAATCGATTCATTCATGAATCATATCATATATGTCTGAATCGTTTCATCAAACTCTCTGACTTCATGTAAATCGTATCACTGAATATTGAATCGATTCATTCATGAATCGTATCGTATATGTCTGAATCGTTTCATCAAACTCTCTGACTTAGTATGAATCGATTCATGTTTGAAATGAATCGTATCAAACCTCATTTTGGACACTTTGAGTCGATTCAAATCATTTTTGACACGTATCATTCTTCATCATATTCTCCCCTTTTTCAGTCTTGTCTTATATGGTCTGAATCGATTCACTCATTAAATGAATCAATTCACTCAGTTGTTTTTGTGCGAAAATTCAGTCTTATCACTCTCCTCTCTCTATATAGTATCCTCCTCATAAATCTCAATTATTGAATCATTTGCAACTATTCTCTCTAGGTCTCAAAAACTCATTGCACATAAATTCTTCAAGATTAAACACTTTTTCTTAGAATCACTTTGTTCTTTGAGTCACATTGATTTGTTAGGGTGTTAGTATGGATTGTAAGTTGGTTCTTTCAAGGAGATTGGTTGTGCTTAATCAAGACTCTAAAGTGAAGTGAATAATCTCATTCCACCTCCAAAGGACTTGGGGGTCTTTCTAACTGTTCTTGAAGTCGAAGGGGATTCGCTTACCGGACGTAGCATCGAAGGCTCGAGTGAAGAGTTCGAAGGGGTGCACGGGTATTCAAGAATTTGAAGATTCAAGGAGCACCACATTCAAAGATTATTTGAAGTTTGAGAGAGTGCATGCATAGGGGTTGAAGAATTAGGTTTAATTTCAAGGAACTCTTGTAAACACATTGTAATCAACATTTGTTACTTAGTGGATGACCTTGGTGAAGGAGTATTTCATCAAGAAGAGTAGACGTAGCTCTAGCGAGGATGAGAAAGGGCGAACTACTATAAAAATATCGGTGTTATCTCTCTTCCCTATCCTCTTTACTTTTTATTATAAATTTTTTTTGCTTTTATTTACCCCCTAATAGGCCAAACAAAAACGAAAATTTCTTGAAAAAAAATATATAATTGGTTTTTGTTTGGCCTATTAAGTGGGTAAATCAAAACAATTTTTTTTTTACAAGGGGGTAAATAAAAAAATAAATTTATTGGGGAAAAACTAGAAATGACCTATATTACAAGGGGGTAAAGACCTATTAACCCAATCTTAAATAAAAACACATAAAAGTAGGATATCTTATGGTTCAATTATATAACATTACTAAGTGCGCGTTACTAAGTGTGAGAGTGGTATAAGCCACACATCGTCTATAATGTCAAAAATGTTGGATATATAAGAAATATGACATATAGACCTAATAATTTATGGTTTTAGGTGAAGATGTGACGTCTCTCTCTTGTGATTATGGAGGATTGGCTTGTTGTTGCTCTTGACGCTCTCGTGGACTCTTCTATAAGTGGTATCAAATCTCTGGTTCGGTTTAGTGAAGGAGTGGGAATGCAGTGGCGGAGCCAGATATTTTATCGAGCCTGGGAAAAATTTTGACCGCAAATTTATGTGACATAATATATATAAATAGTCAAAAATCAAAATTAAAGAGGCTCGTCATTTTGTCGATAAAAGTACAATTTGAAATAAGAGAGATGAAACATAATCTGTCAATATTGTGCTAAATAAAATTAGGAGGTAAATGCCCTTTCTGAGACCTCTTTGTGGTGAATGTTCGAATAATATCAACATCATGAAGTGACGTGAATATTTCTTGCTCGGTGTAACATATCATCAAGTCATTGAACCACAAATCGTCGATCTTGTTGGTAACAATTATTTCTTACGGGCTTATGAAGTGTTTGTAAGTTGTAACTTGATATTATGCTGTCATACCCCAAGTTTTGACCTAAGACCGTGCATTCATATGTCATTTAACCCTGATCAGTCTCTGACTTTTCAGTGAAAAATTCGGCAGAGAGGTATTTTAAATTACCTCATTTTTTGTTCCGATTCGGGCCCTCTTCACTCTTTATTTTATTTTAATTTTAAATTCCATCTTTTATTAACGTTCATTTTATTGTTTAAATCTTCATATTTTTTTATATTTTTATTTTAATATTATCTTCTTTTATTATTAGTCTTTATATCCTTTTTTTACTATTATTATTTTTATTTATATTTTTTGTCCATCAATGATCTGATAAGTCCAAAATAGTGGTAATCCAAAAAACACAGCTATCACACGCCTCTAGAGCAAAAGTCCAGTTCATCTGCATCCCAAATTCAGGAACAGATATGTTTCGATCTCCCCATGCTAGGACGACCGAAATTCACCTCAAACACACAATTTCATCAGAACCTGCAAACAAAACATCATCACGCACAATTTTACCAAACAACCAATTTTCAACGCACAAAATTCATCAATAAACCTGGAAACATTTTTTCTCCATCCAGTCACAACAATATCACAAATTCATAAGCCCATTCACGTTTCACTTTCTAGTCACGAAACCCTAACCCTCCAATTTTTTCTTCGTAACCCAAACTATCACAAAATCCAACCAACACCATTCAAACCTGTTCAAAACCTAAACCTCAAATCCGAACTCGAATCTACCACCCACGGATCCGTGAATACAACACTAAAAGTTTTCAAACTGGCCACACAATCGAACCGTAATACAGTCACGGTTCAAAAGGGGTACAATCACGCTTCAAAAGAGTACAATCACGGTTCAATAAGAGAAGGTAGATTTTTTTTTTTTTTTTATAGATCTAGGGCTGTAGGAATATATTGG
>Ga0228711_1008445_pt1 | contig 14432 bp, 10 predicted proteins | sample MedpolnodulmetaG_2_FD_177996 | JGI IMG/M metagenome (GOLD analysis project Ga0228711, IMG submission 177996) | Root nodule microbial communities from Medicago polymorpha collected in Santa Monica, California, United States - brown nodules | ecosystem: Host-associated > Plants > Roots > Nodule...
TTTTTAGTGTACATATCCAAACATAAATAGCTTATCAAGTATAAGAGCTTATGATGTAAGCTCTAATGTTATAAGCCCTAATGCTATAAGCATCTATATAAGCTGTTTATCCAAACGGGGCCTAAATGTAGTAAAAAAAAAGAGTAAAACTTGTAAAAAAAACGTGTAGAATCAAGGTTGAAAAGTTGACTACCCTCCAAAAAACGTGTGTTCTTGAGCTCAGACCACCGGCGAACCTGCGTGAGTAATTCACGCACAGGTCAGTGATGCGTGACTTGAATTAAGTCACGTTGGACTATTAGGTGTATGAGTTAAGTCACGTTGCCTGACTTAACTCACCCATGGGTGTATTTGGAAAATCAGCCCTAGTGTTTAGTGTTGGGTAAAGAGCAGAACCCTTTTCAATTTAAGGTTTTACATTTTGTCTTCTTTCGACTGTGTAGACAAACTGAGACACAACGAAGGAGTTGAGTTGCTACCTTTCCAAATGGCCACCTTCAAGGTAATCCAATCAATGTCTATTCCACCATAATCTCATCTTTTATTTTCATTCACTAATCAACACCATTTTTTCCTTCATAATTTGTTAGTTCAATTGGTGATCTTTTTTTTTTTTGAAAAAATAAATTTTTCTGATGCATTGGAGAGTTTGTAATGATGGGTATTTCGTTTTTTTGATTGTTGTTATGGTGATGAATCAGGATCACCAGTACCAGGTTGTGGGAAGAGCTCTTCCTACCGAGAAGGATGAACATCCTAAGATCTATAGGATGAAGTTGTGGGCCACCAATGAAGTGCGTGCCAAATCCAAGTTCTGGTAAGTCAATGATGTTTTGTGCTTTTTTTGTTTTTGCATTGTTCTTGTTTAATGGCATAGAAATGTTTGTTCTGTTGATTAGTTCTGGTATGTAACAATCTTAATGTTCTGTTTCTCTTTAAATCGAAGCCAATGATGTTTTGTGTTTTTGCATTGCTCTTTTTGGATGGGATAAAAATGTTGGTTCTGTCAATTAATTAATTATTTGCAATCTGTTTTGTTCCTGAAAAGAGTTACGTGATCACATTTTGTTTTTTGTTTTGAAATATTGTAGGTATTTTTTGAGAAAGCTGAAGAAAGTCAAGAAGAGCAATGGGCAGGTACTTGCCATCAATGAGGTATGTATTTTGATTGTTAGTTGTCCTATTTTCTAGACGAGAATAAGTTTGATTCACTCTTAGACCATGAAGCCTCTGTTTTATGTTGAACAAACCGCTATTTTCCGCAATTGAATTTGAAACACTAATTTTAACTATGGTGGTTTGGATATGTAGAGAAACTTGTTGAGGGCCTAGTAAGAAGAGTAAATTATAGGTAAGGTAGTCGAATTGTTAGATGTAGTGGAAGACTTCATTAAAAGATTTAGAGGGGTCTAGAGTTAAATGACGCCTTTAAACTCAAATTTACGATAGGGCATTATGGTGTTTGATTCATGTAACATACCGTACTTAGTTGAAAGGCTTTTTCTCTGTTGTATATAAACATTGGATGTAACAATGCCATGCATTTTTCTCAATTCTTGTCAGGAATAAGTTATTTATGATTAATTGTGTGTTGCATTGTACACATTTTATGGTTTTGTTTTTCTCTTGCAAATTCAAGAATAGGGAACACGAGAGAGTACTTGGCCTTGTGTTTTCTTTGGTACCAAGGTATCAGGCATCTTTCAATATTTCATCATTTTTTCCCTTTCTCAGTACCAGCATGTTGGTCAAATTGAGTAAGGGTTAAAGAAACTGTAGAACTTGTGATGGGAGGAAGATTTAATTTTAAGCACAAATGTTATAAAATATTTTGGTAGTAAAACTAACACTAAATCAATTTTTTATAAGGCCTCTGGATCACAATTGTTTAAGCTATACATATTAGGAAATGTTGTTAGGGGTCACTGAGGTAAAATGCATTGAAGTTTGAACATAGGGTGGATCGTGCATTTTCTGTGCTACCAATGTGATGAATCATGCATCACCAATTTAGGAGTAAGTCACTGTTGGGAAGACTATTTGAGAACGACTAGTGCCTCAAATCACAGAAAATAGCAGTTTGTTTAATTCTGCTATAAAGTGTCACAGTGCTGATATAGCCGTTAAATAGAGTACTGCATAACGAAAGTAATTTGTTTAAGTTCCACTATGTTATAGCTCCGCTATACCCACTATTTGACAAACTAGAACGATTTTTTTCGATGTTTTTAGCGTCAAAGTTCTAGGCTTTAATTGCATAGAATGAGGCATACTTCGTTTTGCTCTTTGCAGATTTTTGAGAAAAATCCAACCAAGATTAAGAACTACGGAATTTGGCTGCGATACCAGAGCCGAACCGGATATCACAACATGTACAAGGAGTACCGCGACACTACACTAAATGGCGCTGTTGAATATATGTACAATGAAATGGCATCACGTCATAGAGTCAGGCATCCATGCATCCAGATTATCAAGACTGCGACAATCCCAGCTAACCTTTGCAAAAGGGAGAGCACCAAGCAGTTCCATAACTCTAAAATCAAGTTTCCTTTGGTGTTCAAGAAGATTGGGCCCCCAACCAGGAAGCTCAAGACAACATACAAGGCAACAAAACCCAACATGTTTATGTAATTCTCAGTTAATTACGTATTCTGCTTGTTGCGTTGAAGCTGCTTGATTCGTCCGTTATAAGCATAGGAAGAGCGTAGAGAAGGTGAATCACATTGTAACAAACTTCATTATCTGTTTACTCATTTTTGTTTTGATTGTTATTTTAATTTGCTCATATTGGATTCGTTCGGAGTTGGTTTTGAACCAAAAATTTTCTTTTATTATGATTGCTGTTTTGAACAAGAGTTCTATTTTTATTATGATTTATGTTTTTCATTTTGTTTTATATTTGATTTTTTTGTTTGGTGACTTTAGCATATGAATATGACAAGTGAAAATTTCAAAGTCAAATGGTGACTTAAACCTGAGGTCATAGTCTCATATCTTATTGTTGAAAATCTCTGTTTTAGGACTGTGTGATGTAGGTGTAACCAACCATTGATTCTCTTCTAGATGGTAGTTTTGGTGACACTAATATCATTCTTTTTTTGTGTTTTCTCTTTACATTTTTGTTTGTGAAATTCCATTTACTTTTCTTAGCTTAAACTGTTTTATTTTTTTTTATTTTTTATTTTTTATAGATAAATTGCTTTTTCTTTTCAATTTTAAGAAACTTTTTAGAAACAGAAATAAGTCCATTATGTTTTTTCTAATCTTTTTAATGGAATAAACTTACTAATAGTCTTATACTTTTTTTTCAGGCAATATAGTCATAAACTATTGCTCTCTATTGTAATCGCTGTTGTCTTTACAATTTTATCCTTTAAGAGAGAGAGTTAGTTTATGTTTTCAACATGTTATTTATTGCTAATTGAAAAAAAAAGATGTATAATAAATAGGGACATGTATGTAAAAAAATAATTAATGTACTTGGAAATAACAAAGGAGTCTTATAAAAAGGGACAAAATTTTTTTCTAAAAAGGGTCTTATAATTAGGGACGGGGGCAATATGTTGAATTTATTTTAATAGTAGTTAAATTAACTAATTTCATATAATTTAAGGAATCTTTATTAAACTTACATAGTTCAGTGATTAAGGCCCCGTTTGGTTTGAGCTTATTTTGAGCTTATGAAAAATAGCTTAGGTAAATAAATAAGCTTTTATTTTAATTTATAAACTCTTACTAACGAAAATTATATCTTCATAAACGGGTTTTTCATAAACTACCTTAAAAACTTATAAATAGTACATAAAAACTTATTTATTTGCATAAGCTGTTTTATATAAGCTCTAAAATAAACTAATCCAAACGAGCCCTAAGTTAGAGTAATTGAATTGATTATATGGGTAGCTTGGGTGTCTCTTTCCTTTTTTTTCCACATGTGAGGAGATACGTCTAATTCACCACATTTGCTATAGTTAAACATATGGATTGATAAATCGAAACCAAACCCATTTGGAGCACTTTTGATTTGAGCATTAATTATCTCAAAGCTCAAAGTCCGTGTTAGGAATATTTCTCCATCAAGTGAAATAACTTGCTTGAAGTATTGTAAAATTCAAAACTCAGACAAGTGAGTTTCATCCATACGGTAAAAAAAAAGAAGGCGAGTTTCATCCATCTTTGCTCCACCATGATACTAAACATACACATAAATAAATAGCGAAATTACATATGATAAATTAAGTGATTATCGCAATGGACTTTTAAACAACCACACAAATGTAATTGTAGACCATATTTTTTATTCAAAATCCCATATCATTACTATATGATTCTCAATATCATTTTCTCATCCAATCTAGTACTTTTACTCACAACATACCAACCCACCTTCCCCTAAAAGTATTAAGTTTATTTATAGCTAGGGTATATATTTTTTGATGTATTATAGTTAGGGTATATTGGTAGCTGTCACAACACAAGAAGGGGTGGGTGATTTATCATTTAAGATGTGGTAGGTGGGATTACTATTTCGTGCAAGGTAGGTGGCATTCCCATTTTTGTGATAAAAGTATTACTATTATAGTTTTTTTCTTTCAAAGAACGTATTCACTTGTATATAATTTAATAAATATACAACAAATTTTTTTTACTTTTTTGGCTTAGATGAAGTGGTATACACCCATGCTCAAACCTAGATCACGATATTCGATCTTGTAATTTCGACATTTGTTAGTTGAGCTAAAACTTGTAGATAAAAAAAATATATCTTTGAATATTTAGTTAGATGTTTATAAATATTTCTTTAAATATTTACTTGCTTGAAGTACTTCAACTGAAATATTTAGTTAGATATTTATAAATTTTGAAATATATCTTCAAAATCAAACTACTAGCTCTACAAATAAACTATTTTTATTATGGATATACCAATAAACTGTTTTTTTTTTCCTACAGGGAAAACTGTTTTAAATAAAGTTTGTATTTATTTTTTAAATGGAATAATATGTAGCAAAAAAATGTTATTGTATTGTTCAACGCTCGTTGACAATATGTCTTCATTTACCATATTATGTGGACTTTCAAGGGAACACCTACCATTTTCTGGTGACTTAAAATTCCACTCCACTTTCCATTCTAGCACTTCATCCTATTCCTCCACAACACTGCTCCATTCCCTTCACACTCTTAAAGGTTAAATTCAACTTTGCTTATTTTAATATTAATACTAATCTCCATGTTTATCATCATAATTCACATGATAATCTATCATTTATTGTTTTGATTGTGTAGCAGTTTTACATCAAATGGCATCTGGTGCTTCCATTCCAAATGAAAAGGCAAGTGATCATTTTCTTTATGATATAGCATTTTTCCTTATTGTCTTTGTAATTGCAATCATTTATAGATGAATTTCATAGTGCATGTTCGGAGTGGCATTTGATGAAGCAAAATCACATCTACACACTATTCAATGTAAATCTGCCGTGATTTTAAGAAGCTGAGAATTGGAGCTTATGCGTTAAAGTGGTTTTTTGCCATGATTTCAAGCAAAACGTGATTTGCAACTGCCCTCCAAACAGACACATTATTCAAACAATATATGCTTGGTAAATTAATAATGGCCATTTTGAATTTTGATTTTGTAGGATGTTCTTGGAGAAGAGATAGATCATGTAAGGGTACTTACTTTGAACAGACCAAAGCAGTTGAATGCTATATCACCTGACCTGGTAAAGTCCACCCTACTCAACCTTGAATTATTTGTTTATTTATTTTTATCCTAAGTGATTAGTGTGTCTTAATCTACAATTAATATTTTATTTATTTATCAATTTTTTTAATCTTTGAATCCAATCAGGTATTTCTGCTAGCAGAATATTTGGAAAAATGGGAGAAAGATGACAAAGCAGATCTAATTATCTTGAAGGTTGTAATTTACTTTATTACCCTTTGAAATTGTTGAAAATTGAAATGACCCTATTTGCTCTTATTTATTTTTCTATTACTTTTTTTTGTTCATAGCAACTTATCTTATTATAACTATGCTAATACCTCAAATAACCCATGTAATATGGGCGAGATCTGAAAAAATCCTACGTAATAAAAAAACACATTCCACTTTGTACTTTTGGATTCTTCATATTTTAACCTTCACTCAGTTAAAAAATATCTGGGCGAAGTTGAAAATAGCCCTTGTAAAGGGTTAAAATGTGAAGAATCTAAAATTACAGGGGTGAAATCTGTATTTTCTTTTTACAAAGGTTATGTTCAGACTTCGCCCATATTACAAGGACAATACGAAGTATTAACCCTTATAACATATACTAAAATAAAACAATCTACCAACCTCTAGCAGTTGTTGCTTACTTTACTTAAGTACACTTGAATTGATAATTGTACTACTGTTATTTTTAGGGAGCTGGCAGGGCTTTCTGTGCAGGAGGGGATTTGAGAGTATTCTACGGTGGCAAGACAACAAGTAAATCAATCATTCTCTATAGGATTTTAAGGGATCAGTGCAAATAAGTTCATAGAAACATAACTTATTTTTTAATCAGTCTAGAGGTTAATGTTGGAAATAGACTCCCAGTTGTGCTATGAAGCACCGACACTTACACAAACACCACACCGAACACGGTCCAGACACCGATGTGTAGACACCAGTAGTATTATAAGAAAAAGAAGTTATTGAATGCATGTGTCGGTGTTGTGTTAGAGTTAGACACTAATACATGTAGGATACTAGACGCACTTTTAATCTAAAGTGCGCGGCTAATTTGTCATTGATGTTTCTAGCAGTCATGATTTCGACCGAGGATGAACATAGATGATTTGAATTTCAAGTTGTATTTTAAATCTAATTTGATGAAGTTATTATACAAGTCATTTGATCTTCATCCAATGGCCGACATCCACCACTACAGTGACAACCTATGAAGCATGGATACAAACACAGACACCGGACACGACACTGACACGCCAACACAGCCAATAATTTAAAAAAATCACATAATTCAATGTAATTACAAATGTCGATGTCGGACAAGACACGTGTCCGACACCGGGACACGCCTAATCTGAGGAGTGTCCGTGCTTCATAGGTGACAACACTGTCTGCGACTGTAGGGAGGCCAGTCAGTTCCAATAAACCTAATGAGAGAAATAAAGTATAGGATGTCTTTTTACGTATCCAACCTCTTTGGAAGAGTAATATATTTCGTCTTGACAGGGGATTCATGCCTTGAAGTGGTCTACAGATTTTACTGGCTTTGCCATCACATTAGTACTTATAAGAAAACTCAGGTTCTGTTTATTAACTTATTCCACTGTCATTAAACATTTAGAACAATATTTTATCCATGTGAAAATTTAGTTAAGTTTCATGTTTTCTAAATGGGGTGCTGTTATGTTACATCAGGTTGCGCTTGTCCATGGAATTTCAATGGGTGGAGGTGCAGCATTGATGATCCCATTGAAATTCTCAGTTGTAACAGAAAAAACAGTGAGTATTTCTATCTTATTAGAGATTATTCATCTAAATCCTTTTTGGTTTTGTGGTGTATTTAACAATTAACAGTGTATTAGCATCCTAAATTTTAGAAAATGCTTTGACAGGTTTTTGCTACTCCTGAAGCAAGTTTTGGATTTCATACTGATTGTGGCTTCTCATACTATCATTCTCGTTTGCCAGGGTATTTAGGTAACCACAATCTCTCAAAGAATTCCTTTTATGATTCCATGACAGCTAATCGTAAATGAAATTTTTCATAAATTAGGTTAAAATGTTTTGAAAATGAAGAGAAAGAAACACATTACTCCCTCAGTTACAAAACTATTGATTGATCAATGACATTTAATTTCCGTGATCGTTTTTATCCTGGAAATAAAGGTGTTTTTGTCCATGTGTATCAATTAAATATTTCTTAATCTGTGTGCGCTAATCCTGGGAATAAACTTGAGAGATCATGTCATTCATGTAGGTGAATACTTGGCGCTTACTGGAGCGCGGTTGAATGGAAAGGAACTAGTTGCAGCTGGACTGGCAACTCATTTTGTCACTTCTGAGGTTTGGTTATGTTCTACTCTATCTGGTTTCCCTCATTTTGGCGCTTTACTATGTCATATCTTTGATGAATTTAAGTATTTCGATCAATTTTTTCCTTTTTGAAACTCCATTTCGTTGATACGATATATCTTTGAGGAATTTGGAATATTTTTGATTCACATACTCTTTCCCAAACTTAATCTTGTAATTGGGTTCCCTAACTGTGTTTAAACAATACGATAAACAATTACAAACACTTCAAACACTTTAGACTTATTTTTCTTGAGAAATATTGATGTGACTCGAGTGGAATCATTAGTAAAAGAAACAAACTACTTAGCAACAAAAACAGTACAAATAGATGCAGATCCTCATACATCTGAATGAACAAGATGAAAAGGTTTAATACTTTTATTATGGATGAAAAGTAAAGTTGCAAATCGACATGCATCCGAAGAAAAAACCAACAAACAAGTTTGCAGAGCCTTATGTCTGATATTGGCCTATCTTTTCTGATGCTACAAATAGTATAACCTATCCTGCTCCTTAGAATATAGTAGTGAAATCCTTATATCCGACACTACCCTGTTTTTGCTCATTCTGCAAATAGCACAACCCTATACTTCTCCCTAAACTGATCAATATCTGAAGCATCCTTCTTCTTAGCACATCCAATCGTCATCCTCGAAGCAAAATCCTAAAAAACACAGTGGGAGTAAAATAGTCAGTGCACATTTTAAATTGTGGGTTTGTCTACAAATAGACACGAGATTATTGGAAAACATGGGAACAAGGAGAACATCTTTTAAGATTATAGATGGTTAGAGTTGAATGCTTCCACATCCGTAAGAAGGGTATGAGATACATTAGATACAATGATATGGTGTAACTTCTAAATATATGAAAGTTAAGTGTCATATGATCATTATCACCCGAGTGTATACTCCAATATATCTTAAGGGCCTGTTTGAATTGACTTATTTGAGCTTATCTATTGTTTGGGGGAACTTACGAACACAACTTATCATGTGTTCATAAGCTGTTTGCATCTTATTTTCATATGAATTCCAAGATTGCTTACGGAAATGGTTTAGAGTTTATATGAAAACAGTTTAACTTTATTTTATCTTTTGTTATAGAAATAGCTTATGCTATAAACTGCAAAATAACCGGCCTAAGCACTAGACGCATTCAAAGGATAGGATTTATGAAGCATGGACACTCCTCGGATAAAGCGTGTCCCGGTGTCAGACACACGTTGGTGTCCGACACCGACACATATAATTACATTGAAATATGTGATTTTTTAAAATTATTATCGGTGTCGGCGTGTCAGTGTCTGTGTCCGGTGTCCGTGTCCGTGCTTCATAGGAAACCAGAATTCTTACCGGAATTAGGATAGAAAACAGCCTGTAGACGTTCCAACTCTTCTTTACTAAGTGGTTTCGAAAATTCCCCTTCACCTTGTGGCAAAACCATGCCATCTTTCACAACCTCCGAGTCCTTTACCATTCCATCGGTACGCCTCTTTGATGATACACCTTTGAATCCACCATTGTGCCGCCCAAGTACCTTCTCTTTTCCATGAACTTTAAAGCAAGAATCGATATTGTGATTCGACTTCCTACAATGACCACACCAACTATCTTCACGGCTAGGCTTTGCAGTGCTCAATACACGAATTTCTTCACAGCTAGACTTTGCAGAGCCCAAGACACGAGCTAGACTTTCTTCACCACGAACAATCTTAAAAACCTCCAAAAGAGAAGGTAGTTTATCCTTTGATAAAATCTCAACTCGAATTTGATCGAATTCAAAATTCAAACCCGAAAGAAACTTAAAAATCCTTGATCTCTCAACAAACTGTGTCAATGTAGCAGATTCCTCATTACATCCCATCTTAAAATTCTGATAATCATAATATTGATCCAACTCAGCCCACAAGCCTTTCAAACTCATATAATACGCAGTTACGGACAGTGCCCTTTGCTTTGTTTTCAATATTCTATTCTCCAACTCATACGAAGTTAAAATATTCTGTTCTATAAAATAAGTCTGTCGCAAATACTCCCAAATCTCTTTAGCAGTGGAAAAGTAAAAACAATTGTGACCACTCTCCGGAGTCATGGAATTCCAGAACCATGTAATGATAATAGAGTCTTCAATATCCCAAACTTTGAAATAAGGATCATCTTTGTTTGGTGGGTTTTCTTCAATGTGGTTCAGTTTGTCACAACCTTTGAGAATGATTCTAACAAACTGGGCCCATTGTAGATAGTTAGTTCCATTGAAGTGTTTTGAAGGGTCCAACTCTAGTAGGTCAGTGTGATTCAGTGTTTGAACAAAGACTGGTTTGTTGTCTGACATGATATGGAGGCAGAAGAAGCGTGATTTACACTTTCCGAAGATGGGAGAGAGTTGTGTGGTGCAAGTTCTGTTAGATGGGCCTGATCAGTGGAGGGAGATTCAAATTCAAATGGGTTGGTGGGAAAATATTACTGCCGAGAAAGATGGCAGGATAGCCTGCAAACTGAAACTAGAAGATGGTGATGGGCTTGGTTGGCAAGGCTGTTTATAATCGCCGCAGCGAAGGTGGCTAGGGTTTTCTGATGCAGAAGAAGAGGCTAATATATTAAGAGAAAAACCAACTGTTAAATTTTATTTTGTTTGGAATAAATATATATAAATAAATTAAATCTAACCTAATTAAGGAGTTTGAATGAGAATAAAATCTGAACAAATCGTATCTGATCAAATCTGTGCTAATTATAGAAACAAAAAGACTACTAATTATTATTATTATTTTTTATTTTTGACATGGGATCACTATAATTAAGATTTTTGACTCGTCTATACGTTTCTATGGTTCTGGTTTCTTTGGTTTAAGAGCATCTTGTTTCATCATTGAGTTTCAAACACTATGCAACCGTTCTATAATTTTTGTTTCATAACAAATTGCAGAGTACCTTATTTAAGCTACCGTTCCATACGAATATAGAATTAATTGTCCTTGCAATGAACTAACAAAAGAATTAATTAAGTTTTTATACCTACAGCATTGGCGTAAAAATAGTTTTGGTTGTATGAATGTGATGTGGCGCAACGGAGTCCACTAAGGGTGCTGAAGATTATTAAATTTCCTGAAAAGAAAATAAATTAAAAAAAAAGTAAAATTTATTTTGTAGGACATTTTTATATGGATTAATTGTTTGGATCAAGAAACAAAAAAAGTTAAAGAGGATGTTGCCATATGTTTGCTAGAGATAGTGTATTTGAATTGATTTCATCAAATTTTGTGTGTACCAGAAAATTCTTGAGCTAGAGAAGCGCTTGATTAGCTTAAATTCTGGTAACGAGAATGCTGTGAGATCAGTTATTGAAGAATTTTCATCAGAAGTTAAACTTGATGAAGAGAGTATTCTAAACAAGTAATTACAATGATCTCTAGTTTGTCATTTAGTTTTTTTCTTGCAACGAGCGTGAAATTGCACTGTACTATAACAGTAACCTTTGGAGATTTTCAGGAAGTCAATAATTGATGAGTGCTTCTCAAAGGATTCTGTTGAAGAAATTATAAAATCATTGGTAAGTTTCTTACTATTTTCATATGAATGTTATTATTTAATTGCAAAGTTGTGTTCTTTATTGGCGATTATATGATACTATTCGTTTCTCATGTGAAGGAAGCTGAATCAAGCAAAGAAGGAAATGGATGGTTAGGTCCAGCTTTAAAAGGACTGAAAAGATCATCACCTACTGCATTGAAAATAGCATTAAGATCGGTAAGGATTTCATAACATGTGTTCTGCATGATCCTAGAACTGTATTGAGTTCATTAAATCATGCTTGGATGATGAATCTCAAAGTTGAAGACTTGCAAACAACTAACGATATATGAAATCGTATGTTTATCACAATTTGATTATTTTTCCTGAAGTTTTGAAATGGTAATCCTCTTCTAAAACCACTTTCTTTAATATCCTAAAAGAGACTAAATCAACGCAAAGTGTGGCTCAGTTGGTTAAGTAGCGTTGAACTTGTGAGGATCGACTGCCGTTTGATAGCTGCCGAATACACTGTTTGGGAGAGGGGAAAAAGATTTAAGTTGCAAGCTAAGCACCCGAGCAGAGATTATTCTCATTAGCCGGTCTAAAGAACCGAAACATGTGGTCATGTGGATTTACTCTATGGAGTCACCGAAATACCAAAGACCAATTACAGTGATTATCTACTAAAATAAATAAACAAAATAGACTAAATCAGGACAAAGAACAGAAATGGTTATGCATAACTTCTTTAATATTAGTCGTTTGGGTAAATGACATGCTATTTTAGAATTTCATTTTTCTGTATACTCTTGGATACCACCGAGGTCTAGCGCAAGTGGTTGATGCGCAATGTGCATAAGTGTTGTAAATCCGATAATACTGAGTTCAATTCCTACTAATAAGAAAAATACTGCCTTGGATGTGTGCAGATTCATGAAGGAAGGAATCAATCACTATCCGAATGTCTAAAAAAGGAATTCAGATTAACAATGAATATACTCCGAACTACGATATCTGAAGATATGTACGAGGTAAATGTCAAGATGTCATTGCTATACTAAATTTTGACAGAACTTCAATGTTGTTAAAAATGTTTCAACCGTGTTCCCTACTAAAATCTAAAGCAAACTTTCATTGTCATTTTATTTTAAGGGTATTAGAGCTCTCACCATTGACAAGGACAATGCTCCAAAGGTAGCCTCTCGCTCCTTTTATGTGTATCTCTCCTCTTTTGAATATGCATGCCTATGATTCTTCATATATGTGTGTGTATCAGGATCAACAATGTTTTGATTATCGGATACTGTAATTTATTAATTACAGTATTTCTCACTTTTTCGATTGTGCTTAATCTGAATAATCAAAAGATAAAGCTATATAGCCACTCACACTAATCTCTTCTTAGAAAAAGGCTCTAGTCAAAATTGAAAAACAGAACGTTATAGGCAAAAATCACATGTTTTGTTCTATATTTTCTAATAAATATTCTACTTTTTCAGTGGGATCCTCCATCACTTGATAAAGTAGATGATGAGAAGTTGGACTTAATTTTTAAGCCTTTTGACAAGGAATTAGAGCTTCAGATTCCAGAAAGTGCGGAATACAGGTTGGTCGTTGTTTAAATTTTGAATGAATAAGCATTTTTCCTTCAACTTATTATGTTATTATTACCAAAATTCATTTTAATTTCAAACAGGTGGGATGGTAAATATGAGAATTCAGCTTATGCTGTTCCAAACAGAGAAACACAAATATCAGCATAGACGTTACTTGTCAGTGTCCATTTATATATGAGGTTCCTGAACAATATTAATTTATATTATTAAAAGAGGTTAGCTCGAAAACAAAATTATGTAACTTCAGCTAGTATTATAGTGAAGAAATAAAATGTTTCCTCTAGTTTCCAACGGGGAAACATCGCTAAGAGCAGCATTAAAGGCCTCTTTGGATTAGCTTATTTGAGTTTATCTATATATAAGTATATGTGAGACTATTTGAAAGGGATTATAAAAATAGTTTATCTATATGAGTTTATCTATATATGTTTTTAGATTATAAAAACGTCATTTTGGATTTCAAGCCTCCATACCTTGTGTTTTGAGCTTAGGGTCACTGATCCATGCGTTATGAGCCAGTGAAGTAAGATTTTAAGCGCAACAAGTTTCGAGGTAAATCGGGACTCGTTTAGGAAGTTGTACGTTGACGATTCACGTGTATGTAGACAACTAACTTGCGAGGGCGGTCTTTAGATGCTATGTCTCTTTAAAAGAACAACCCTTCTTTTGTAGACCGCATGGCTGCGACACTTATTTTGAAGGTTAGAGTCGATTGATGGTGACATTTGGGTTGTACCCGTTGCATTCGGATGCGACATTCCACCTATCCATCGTGCGAATGTCTCAAAATTAAGGCCTGGATCTTGATTGTATTTATTGGAGTGTTGTGCTTTGTGCGAGCAATGATGACAATAGGTTTTGAATTTTGAGGTGTCGGTTGGGGAACAGGTTTCATACCGTTGGATGGCGATGGTTGGTTTTGTGATTTGAATGTGTGTATTGATTGTTGAATTGTATAATAAGCTTCAATAGTGAACTTCACATTCATATTTGAATCTTTATTTCCTTTCATTGCTTTACTCATATCATCATAATCAAGCACAATCCAATGGCCATAATCGTATTTTAACTCACGCTTTCGCAAACTATTTTAAAATTGAAAAATGCTATTCACCCCCCCCCCCCCCCCCCCCCCACCCCCCCCCTTTTTTTTTTTTTTTTTTTTTTTTTTTCTTTTTTTTTTTTTTTTTTTTTTTTTTTTTTTTTTTTTTTTTTTTTTTT
>Ga0228711_1008446_pt1 | contig 14429 bp, 8 predicted proteins | sample MedpolnodulmetaG_2_FD_177996 | JGI IMG/M metagenome (GOLD analysis project Ga0228711, IMG submission 177996) | Root nodule microbial communities from Medicago polymorpha collected in Santa Monica, California, United States - brown nodules | ecosystem: Host-associated > Plants > Roots > Nodule...
CAGCATTGACTCGGCCGGTTTTCTAAAACCGCCGGTTCACCGGTTTTTACCGGGTTTGGCCGGTTCCGGCCGGTTTTCACCGGTTCGACAACATAACCGATCCGTTGAGCAACTCGAACCGGTTACCTCACCGGTTCCAGGTTGGACCGGTCCGACCGGCCGGTCCGATCCGGTTTTTAAAACTATGCCTCTATCAGTTTCGCGGAACAGCAATTTCAAAACTTTCGTATTTTAGATACCATTAAAAATTAATGAAATTAAGTGGAAAATTTGGAATTTTCTAGAAGAAGAAGGTGTTCGTGGTACAATAATTGATACTGTTACAACCTTAACTTTTTTTCTTAACCTACTTATGAGATCATTAAGAAATCGTGAAGAAAATTGTTAATAAGGTGCACTAAAATTCATAGTTATCACACTATTAGCAGTGAAACTTTATGTTAGTTGTGTATTGTAGGCTGCATTTTTAAGGCGAGGAAGCAACTTTAGACTGTTTTTCTACATTTTCTTCATCAGTCTGCCGCCAATTCTTTTTGCAATTTGAATGTGTTGATGGTCATCTTTTCTTTTCTTTCTACAGCGGAGAATTGGTGGGAGTCTCAATCACCATAATGGTACGGGGTCGGTAGCGATTCGAGGTTGTACTTGGGGTTTGGAGGGCGTTATTTTTTCGAGTTTTCGACCCGCTACCTAAGCGTAGCAGAGTTGAATTCTTAGTACAGCTGCAGCACCTTATTTACCTCATAATTAAGAATTTTATTTAGCTTGTGTATTAAGAAACTAAGCCTATAAAAAGGCATGAAGCAACCATTGTGTAGTATCAATGTTGTGAATGAAAATATAGTGTTGGAAAATCTCTTCTTCTCTGTTCTTTCTCTGCTACATAGTTAGTGTGTGTGATTTAGTGTGATTTGTGTCCCATTGATATCCAAATAAACCAATGGAAAACAAGCAAATCAAATGGAGTTTTTATGATTGTTGCTGCCTTTCTTAATGTCAAACCAATTTCAATACTAATAATATTATACAATAGTATACCTTCCCCTACTAAACAATGGTCTCAAATGCTAAATAAAAAATTAATTAGTACAAAACTGTTTTCAATGCGCGTAAATAACGATAAGACAGTATCTAAGTCTCAATGGATACAGAAAAAAAAAATATAATATATGTAATATGTAGCCAAACATCTTCCAATCTTCGGATTAGCGTGAAGAACCATATCAATTGGTCTACTTGTTTCCACCCCAAGATGACAAGCAATCATGTAAGCTAAATTCGTACACCAACAAAAAAATACCACTGATTAAAAAAAAATTGCTTGTAATGAGTGTTGACAACATTAGTGATAAAGCATTGAGTGCTTAAAATACCAAAGGACTTGGTTGAAATTGAAACTCTGCAGATGGTGCCTCAGGCTCTACATTTGTTGAGTTAAGCATGAAAGAATTGGTTGCTGAGTCAGATGCTCTTGTCCATGATAAGCATCAGTAGAATGGCCAAATTCTTTCATGTGTTCTCCATTTTCGTTATTCTTGTCATTAGCCTACATTTGAAGGGGATATGACACACATATAAAGCTGAACAAAAAAACAAAATGCAAAATCTGCAAGTACAAAAAAGAAAAATAAATTGTGTGATGAATAATCCAACCTGTGATGTACTAATACTAGCTGCTACTAGATCTTGATATGTATGTGAAAATGGCAAATTCTGCACATACAACAATCAAAAACACATTTAATAGATAAAGTATTGAACAAAATAATTTAGACTCAAACAAAGAAATATGAGTTACTATTATGTAGTACCTCCATAATTGGCATGGTGGTTGAATAGTTTTGTGTCACATGACTACACTTGTGAGTGCCTTTGCTTCTTTTGTATTTTTTCTCCACACAACTCTTAGGCCTGCCTTCTATGCGTGATTTACCATCCTTCTTTTTTATGCCCATGGCTTGTGATACAGTGGTAATATCATTTGTTATTATCTCACTGGTTTGACTATTTACCTCACCAAGATCTATTGTTGATGTAGAAGATCATTTGCTTAAGATTTTATCAACTTCAATGCCAGCTTCCATCAATTTTCTTGCTAAAACTGCTGAAGCATCTCCATCTTCAGCAGCCTTGCTTGATATTCCTACTGCAGTGCGACATAGATCTTTGAAGCGATTTGCCACAACTATCTTTGGATCTTCTTTGATAATTTGTCCCTTACTATCTAGCACACATTCACTCCGAGCTTGTTTAGTCCACCTCTTCAAAATGTACTTTTGGGGAATAACTATTATATTTTGAAGATCAAGTACTAGAAGAGCATGACAACAAAGGATTCCAATGAATTGAAAAAGTCGACAACTGCACTCAACACTTTGATCTTCAGAGTTAAAGGTAACTTTATGTTGCCTCATGTACCGGAAAAAACTTCATATTCATATAATTGCAAGTTTTTAGAGCAATTGTTCAAAAGAAGATTACAAGACTTCTCATATTCTCCACGAACTAGAGAAAAAGATAACTGGTGTGTAGATATCTCTAGCAATTTTGAGTAACATGATATCCATATTCAATGAAGGCATCTTCTGGCTCATCTCATAGTTACACTACTAGAAAAAGAAAAATTTGAGAGGGAAATTAGTGACGGAAAAATTGAAATTCCTCACAAATTTCTTGGTCGCAAAATTTAGTGACGGAATTTGAGAGGGATTTCATGTTTTCCCTCACTAAATTTCCCTCACTAATTTATGTTTTTTTAGTAGTGTTAGACTCTATCTCCTTATAACGCATGTCATTTATCAATCTTTCAAAGTGTGTGAAAAACTCTAACACATTATAAGTGGACTTCATGTAAAGTCGTAAACGACCATTGAAGCTCTCACTTAATTGTGCTGTTGTAGCACCAGCTGAAAATTTGTATCACCCATATACTAAAGCCTATTTTTCTTTTTTCTTATAGAGATCTTGCATCCATTTATTTTGGTGAAGGTTGTGCTTTTCAAGTAATGAATTCCAAGCTGCAAGAAAGTCATTCTCATATTCAAAATCATAAATGCAACTTCTCAAATCCATAGCAAAAGAATCTGATCTCTTAAGGCGTGATTAAGATTCTTAAGTGCATTCTGAAATAAATGCCACAAGCATAAACGATGATATGTTTCAGGAAAAATCTCTGAAATTGCTTTTGCCATGGCAGCATCTTGATATGTGAAAATTGTCTTCGGCTTTTTTCCACACATTGCCTTAAGAAAAGTTTTGAGCAATCACTCAAATGATGTTGCAGTTTCATCGTATAACAATGTTGCACCAAATAACACACTTTTTCTATGATGGTTGAATCCAATGAAAGGAACAAATGGTCGTAAATTCTTATTAGTGCGGTATATTGTATCAAAACATCAATTGTTAGGCATTGCATACTTCTATAATGATTGTGTAGCTTCACCGATTTATATAGACTCCAACCAAATGACCGAGTCCGCATAGTCCCGGCTGAACAAGGTCCTACCTAACAGAAAATATTTATACGGTCTTAACGCAACTCAAAGGAATGGGGCATAATGAAATAGTAGATGATTTTCTATAGCATTTGTTTTGAAGAACAGAAAAGAAAAGAAATAAGCTAGAATGGAGCCTAATGAAGTAGAATGGAGCATTAAAGAAATAGTAAGATTTAAAATTATTTTGGGGAGGTAGTGAAGGGAGAGGATTTTAATAATAGGCTTAATTGCAGTTTTAGCCCCCCTAACTTTATTAAAGTTGCGATTTTAACCCCTTAAAAAAACTACAAAACCACCCCGTTATCATTTTATTAAAATTAATAAAAAAATAGTATGTTTCACCCTTGACTTATCCATAATAAACAGCTACATAAAAAAGTATAATCTCATCCAAAAAAAAAACTATTAAAACATATCTATTTTTATCGTATGAGCTTATAAGCTATAAATCATATATTCACTATACACGCAAAAGAAATTTAATTAATGATTGCCTTAGTCTAAACTAAACATAGTAATTGGCTAGCTAGCTAGCATTTCATAAAGCTAAAATCTCATCATATTAGCTATAAATACCATCTCATCTTATTTCTCATTTCACACATTTAATTGGCATTGGCAATCATTTCTTCTAAACAATATAAATTAAATCTTCTTCATATTCCACGCCTATAGCTAATCATGGCTTTCTCTAAGCTTCTAGCTGCTTCCCTTCTTGCATCACTCCTCCTTCTTCATCTTGTTGATGCAACAGATCAATCGGTATGTATATATAATTTATACTTTAATTAATTCATATGGTTTGCATACATGAACAGAGTTAGTGTTATTTTCTTGATTTCTTTTAATCAATTAATTATATAGGCATGTGGTACTTAACTAACTAAATTATTCCTGCGATGAACTGCAGGCATATTCACAGGGTTCTCTTCTTCGGAAAATAGGTACTATTAAATTATACAATATACACACACAAATTCACATATCATTCTTTCAATTTTATTTGAAACTTGAAGTTTTGAGCTATGATAAAATTAAGTACATAGTAAAATATACACTCTTTCTGTTCCATAACAACAGTCACATACGTTAAAAAAAATGTTCTACAAAGAGCGTTATTTTCAGTTTTCAATGTAGTTTAATTGAATTTTTTTTCCCTAATTGTTCCATCTATCTAATTTATACTGATTGCATCACTCATAAGTATTAAGTTATTACAATATTTTCTTACTTTGTCTTTATAATAATAAAAATAGATAGAAGTTAATAGTTAAAATCAATATTATTTTTATCATTTTTTTAATAGGTGTAAAATAGTTGAGTGAGTAATGTACTAGCATAAATCAAACTAAATTTGGTCATATTTTGTATAATTGTCACTCATTTTTGTATTATTTTTAAACTTTAGGATAATTTTGTAAGCTGCAATCAATTATTGTCGTCCATAAGCTAGTTAGGGTGTCAAAATTATACTCCTACATCGATCATAAATATCCAATTAGTTTGATTTCCATTATAGTATCACACTTTTAAGTCGATTGGCTCTAGTATTTCTTATGTTTTGTTGAATGAAATGGTAGACTTTTCCTATTATATACATAAAAAATATACATGTACATGTAGCATGATGAATTGATTAAGAGGGATGCTATATGTCGCGAGACATATGCTACCGAATGCTTCACGAAAAGCTATTTTCAATTGCCATATGCCTTTTTTCTCTACGTTCATGTGTCGTTTATCACCTCGACAAAGATTGTGCCATAGAGCTTGTGGGACTTGTTGTAGAAGATGTAACTGTGTCCCACCTGGCACTGCTGGCAACCAAGAAAAGTGTCCTTGTTATACCAGCCAGGTACTACCCGTGGTGGCAAACCCAAGTGCCCTTAAAAACAAAAACTACCTTAATTGGAATTTAATTTGGACTTCCACATCGATCATAAATATCCAAACCGTTACCGTGCATGCATGACAATAAATAAATATTCCTTGGTCATTGTCAAAACAAAACAAAAAATCCTTTGGTCATTATGCTCTGAACCCACGTCATGGAAAATAAAATATTATTTCAATACCTGTTGAATTATCGAATGTTAATTTAAAAAGTTAATAATCTTATTTGTGTATTTTTGTGATCTCTTTCAATTGTTGTCTGTTGTATTATTTTTTTTTTGTGCTACCTATCATTTGTATTAATGAGAAATTCTTGTTTGACGTTGTTATTTTGAAATAGGAGTATTCAATGTTATTTTGCTTTTTAATTTGCCGATGATGAAACAAAATGAAAAATTGAACCCGTAAAGTCTCATTACTTTTCATCCGTTTATAGTTTTAATCAAGCCCAACAACTTAAATTTATTAACTCACAGACAATAACAAATTTTGTTTTGATTGAATAGTCTAAGGTACCGTTTGGCCAAGTTTTTTACAATCTAAAAGCTACTTTAAAACAAAGTTAAAATAAAGTTCCTTAAGAAAGAAGCTAAAGTTGTTTGGTTTCTTTATTTTTTTTTAGTTGTAAAGTTATTTTTAAGTTAAAAGTAGTTTGGCAAAATATTGTACAAAACTTTCAATTTATTATTTTTTTAGTGGTGTCCGGGGTTCGAACCCTGGACCTTGCATATATTTATGCATTGTCCCTATCAACTGGGTTAAACTCAAGAGAAGAAAACTTTGAATTTATTATGAATTAAAATAATAAATAAAAAAACGTTTAAAATATTTTTTGAAGGGAAAAAATGTTTAATATATAAAATATGAATTAAATGACGTTTATTTTGCAAATACTATATTTACTCAATGACGTTTATTTTGTGTAATATGAATATAAATTTGTATCATCATATAAATGACTTTTTTTTGTGGTGATCGGGGTTTGAACCGTCCCTACCAACCGAGCTAAGCTCACGAGGACATATAAATGACTTGTTAAATATTTGAATAGGAGAAATAATTTAAGGAGTCTTAAATAATAACATAAATAATATCAAAATAGTTGGTTTTTTCTTTTCCAATATACTCTATAACAAATTTCGTTACAAGAATACCATCGTGTCATTCAAAAAGATAAGAATTTATATTATATGATAATATATATGTTACATTGTTGGTGTCATTGAAAAAGATATGTTTAGTTTTTTTGAATAAGAAAAAGATATGCATAGTTTGTTACAATATAAAAGTGCAAAATATATATAAGTATAATTTTTTTAGGCATCTATACTTGTACTTTTAATTAAAATATATGCATTATGCAACACTAAAAATAAATTATACGCATTAGCGTAACCAAAAAACTGACAAACGGACATAAATTATTACTCTAAATACTAATGTGTGTGTATATATTTGTGAGGTTGAAGAAAGGAAATAAAAATATTTGGTATCATTAAATGGTAACGTGAATAAAAATATGGCTTAATTGGACTTTTGGTCCCCTAAGTAAATTCTTGTTTTCATTTTGGTCTCATAACTCGTAAAATTAACATTTTGGTCCCTTTGGTTTTGCTCCATCAGTCAAAAAGGTCCCCGGCTGTTAACTTTAACCCCAAATGTCTATGGTGGATCAACCTAAAGAGTAGTCCACCATATACTTCATTAATTTTTTAAATTTTAACTGTTTGATCTTTTTCTTTTAAAGGACAACTATTGGATTACGCATGTCTATTTTATCTTAACGTGAGTTATTAACATTTAATTAATTTTCCCTTTCTTCATCTTCTTCATCACTCTTGTTCATCATCTTCAACATAATCTTCATGAAGACCATCATTTATTCCAGATCTCTCCAAACCCACCCACCAAACCATTGTCCATTGGTTTCCATAACTTCCCCATCGTGAACTCCCAACACCACTGCAATTTCCAATATTTTATGATTTTGCCCTTGTAAAATGAAAATTCAAACGAGTTCACAACAAAACCAAACTCTCGATTCTTCATCCCAAACCCTCAATTCATCATCACAACCCATATAAACTATCTCCCTCATAAAATAGTTTTCCTCCCAATCCATCTTTCTCGAAAACCCTTTCTCACACACTCTCAATCTGTGATGTGAAATCAAACACTTACTCCCAAACCCATCTTAAATCAACTCTTCCCAAATTTTCGACCCACACTCCCAATTTGTGCCTCGTTTTTGCATTTTCTGTGCACAATTATGTTTGTACACAGTGAAACAACAACAACAACATGCTCTCGTTTTTGCATTCTCTGATTTCCTCACCTTTATTCAACAATTTCTGAAGTGGGTTTCAATTAGAATACTCATTAGGTACAAGATTTCCTCAATTCCCTTCCTATGAGGCGATAAGAGTTGTTTGGTGACTGGTGGCGCGGCTGTTTTGGCTCCTGTGATGTGTGTTTCGCTGCTATTTTGCACCTGTCATGCTGTTTACAGTATGAGATTTTGTTTTTCAGGCTTGCTGTTAGTTTTTCTGTCGCATACCAGTAGAGGTTTTTAGATTCTGGCTGTGTTTTGTTGGCTCCCACGTACGTACGTGTGGTGTTCCTTTTAAAAAGATTGTTCCTTTTACTTGTGTTTTTCTCGATTCGATTTCAGTTGTGGTCGATTTGGGTTGTTGTTTTTGTGTAGGAAGAATTGATGATTGTTCTTTTGGATCTGAGGAGGAAGAATTGATGATGGTGATGATGTTGTTGTTGTTTAATTGATTTGATGATGACGTTGTCGTTGAATTGATGATGATGTTGTTGTTGTTTAATCTGGAATTCTAAGAATTGTTGAAGGAAGAAGATGAAGGTTTCTGGAGAAAAAAATTATGACTTTTGTATGAATGTTTATGAATGTGTGATGTTGAAGATGATGAAAAGTGAAAAAAATTAGGTGTTGAAGGTTCACCGTTAAATACAATGGACATGCAATCAAATGGTTAAAATCTTAACAAAAATTTTAGACATTAAAAAACAAACGGCAGGGACCTTTTTGAGTAACGGGGCAAAACAAGAGGGACTCAATTGTTAATTTTACGAGTTATGAGACCAAAATGAAAACAAGAATTTAATTAGGGGACCAAAGGTCCAATTAAGCCTAAAAATATTTGTGAGGTTATGATGATTAAACGATATTAAAATTAAATATATAAGTGATAAAAAGATAATAAAATTACTTAAGAATAATAATAAAATTAAATGGAACCTCCTTAAAAAAATAAAAAAATAAAATATTGAAATATAATATTAAAAAATAAAAGAAAAGGTTCCGAGCGTGAGTTGAAGAGAGATGCTTGTGAAATAAATTGCCGAGAAATAGTTTTTTGAAGTAGCATTTAACAACTTTTAGTCAAAGCTCATTGCATTCAGTTTTATGCATTTTAAAAAAGTATCTTTTTTAGAAAGTACTTTATTGATATTGTGTTTGGTCTAGCTTCTCCTTAAAAATGTAGAGAAGCTGAAAAAAAAAGTAGGGTCAAACGGTACTTATCTACTTTGAAAGAAAGTTGTTTTTCTAACATAAAAAACTTCACAATGACACAAGTAAAATACTTAAATGCCCACAGCGGTAGTTAACTACCGTTGAAGAAACCGGCAACAGTTAACTACCGCTGACCCCACAATATTTTTATATATTCAAACACACAATATACCAAAATTCGAAAACATTATTTGTTAACTGCCTTTGTCATTGTATTTGCTACCAAATGTTGACAAGTTTCACTATAGATTTCTTGTGAGATTGCCACGTGTGAATACGATTCCATACATACTAATCTGTATATCAATTACCGGTGATCTGAGATGGATGGGACACGACACCATATCTAGTTAATGAAGGACTGATGCACTTCACTTCAGCAAGTTGGTAAAAGGATGAAAAAAAGCCAGCAATGGTAGTTAACTACCACTGAGGGTCAACGATAGTTAATTGTTGTCGGTTTCTTCAGTGGTAGTTAACTATCGCTGGAGACATTTAAGTATTTTACCTGTGTTATTGTGAAGTTTTTTATGTCAGTAAAGCAATTTTCACTTTAAAATGGTGTTCACTAAATAGAGAATAAGACCCCAATAAAGTTTCTCCCCAATGGGATACACAATAGGTACATGGTCTTAAAAGGTTAAGATCCTTCCATTGGAGATGGTCTAAGTGATAAAAAAGAGAAAAATGTTTTAAGTATCCTTGTCAAGTATTGGTGCATTCACCATTACTATCAATTAAGATGACAAGGACGTGAGGCAGGAGCAACAATAGGTTCTGGTGCGTAATTTGTAGAAAAGCGCATGTATGTGATTAAGGAAGAGGTGATTATGTCATACAGTCACCAAGTCACCTATTTTGATCATAAGGAAGGAATGACATAGGGATAATACAAGGTCGGCCTACATGTGATATTTGAGCAATGATATTTCAACAACTATTTTGATACAACTTTTGGGACAATCTTGTTGTTCTCTCTTCTCATTGATCAAAAACAATGGAGAGAGAAAAAGGAAGAGAAATAATAAGAAGATAATGTCAGTATGAGAGAGAGTTGTATAAAAGTTGTACAAAAATGGTTGTACAAATATCATTTCTCTATTTTTTTTACACACAAAAGAACCATTGGAGGCGGTAGCTACTATAGCACCATTGTGTTTTCAACTTTGAAACCTAGTTTTCTATCTCATCTTTTCAATATCTTCTTTTCATCAATTACCAAATATGACGAAACATTGGAAGAAGATAGCATTGTAGAGGTGAAACAAGATTTCATGGTTTCACCTTCTTCTCACACTCAATCAGCTCTGGCTTATTTACTAAAACCCATTGCAAACTTAATACTTAAGCCAACACTACCACCTTCTTCATTCTCCTCTTCTTACTTTTCTACTTCTTGTTTTGATCCCAAAATATGTTCCAATGGGTGGCACTACCCACCCACCAAATGGGTTAGGTGGGTTGATTATTAAGTCTTGTTTTTATCTGTTTATTTTATGTTTAGTTTAAATAAATTTAATCAAAGATTTTATTTCTTTAACTTTTCTGCTTGATTTTTGATTTTGCTAGTCATCGGGTAAGTTCCTCCAAGAATGTGAAGGAGGATCTAGAGTATAGAGCTGTTGTTTCTGAAGGTGTCGAGAATAAAGATCGTGATGTTGGTGTGATACTGAACCCCCCTTTGAAGGTAGTATTCTAATATTCTAAAAGTGTCTTGTTTGTTGTGCCATTCATGGTTTTGGGGTTTAGCATGTTGGTGTGATACTGTGGTTTTGGGGTTTACCTTAGCATGTTGGTGTGATACTGAACCCACTATAGGAAAAAAAATTATGACCATTCGATTAAAAGGTGTACATGTTTTATCATGGATTCATGCTTACCAAAGCCTTTTCATGTAACATTAATGAACCCAAAAACACGTTGATTCTTGGCCTTTCTTGCAAGAACCCAAAAACACATACACATAAAAATCAACAAGTCTGAGAATAAAAAAAGTGTGGGAACATTAATGAACAAAAAATTAAGTTAAAAACAAACAGCAACATTTGCTCACGATAATGGTTTCAATTTTGTTTATCTATGAATCTTAATACCTAGTTTTTGTTGTGTTTTTTTAATGAAATAATTAGATGATGTTGCTGTTGATTGTGATTGTATCTTACGTTCCTGCTCTTGTAATAGAGAAAGTAAAACTACATCATTTGCTTGAGTTGAGTTTGATTGTATATTAAGTCCATGCTCTTATGATTCTTCTTATGTTGTTGTTGATTATGATTGTATCTTTCCCCTTTTTTACGTAATTAGCAATCTTAACATGATGATGACAAGTGAGATAGTGTGAAAAAATATCTGGTGTAGAAAAAACCGTCATAAAATTTGTGGGTCTGTTTAATCTAATGATCAAAAATGACTTTCCTATCATGGGAAACAACTTTCATTTCTCATGCTAAACTCCACCCCTTACATCATGTGTTATAAGTAAGTTGACCGTTTATTGAAAAATTATTTTTAAAAGGTCTTCCACACACACATTGTCTGTCTACAACTTATTGAAGAGCATATTAAAATAAGTTGACAACTTGTTGACAAATTATATTTAAAAGGTCTACCAGACACATTACACATGCATATTTGAAGTATATAATATAAGCTCAAATAAACTCTTTCAAACATCTGCTTCACTTTAGGTGTCATGTCTACCAAAGTCTCACCTTCTGACTTCTTCCTCTCTAGCCTTTTCAATGATAAGTTGGCCCAAATAAACTCTTTTAAACACTCTGTTTTTTGTCTTTTGCATGATATGAGAGGTTGGCTGAAAATACAAACTCAAGGAGGATTGATTAGTCTGCTGGCGAGTCCTCCAAAAGTGTGGTAATGGCCAAAAATATAAACTGTTTTTAATAAGCCGTTTTTTAATAAACAATTGATAAAGATAAGCTTTTTTTTTATTTTAAAAAGAACAATACCAATGTAAAAAATTATTCGTTTTGGTATTTTATTTTAAGAAATTATAAAAATATGGATGGATTTGATGAATTTTGTTTTTAATGGATTTGATCACATTGTTTTAAATAAATTTAGTGGATTGTAATGGGTTAACGGATTTTTTTATTTATCCAAACCATCCATTTTATTGATAGTTAATTAGTGGGTTGGACGGATTGAGTGATTATTAGATACTGTTATTAAAAAATTATAAAAAACTGTTTTGTACACGTGAGACTCTTTAAGTACCAAAAAACATGTGTTTATATTGTGGATGCTCTAAGTAAGACCCTGGGTCTTAAAAACCCCATAAAGTTTCTCCCCAATGGGATACATAATAGGTACATGGTCTTAAAAGGTTAATATCCTCCCATTGGAGATGGTCTAAGTGATAAAAAAGAGAAAAATGTTTTAAGTATCCTTGTCAAGCATTGGTGCATTCACCATTACTATTAATTAAGATGACAAGGACGTGAGGCAGGAGCAACAATAGGTTCTGGTGCGTAATTTGTAGAAAAGCGCATGTATATGATTAAGGAAGGAATGACAAAGGGATAATACAAGGTCGGCCTACAAGTGAGGTAGTATGAATGTGAAAAATTTCAAGTCTGACATCTGCCATGTTCACATGTCACAGCTGCATGTTCTGACTTCAGTCATAATTATTCTTCGTATATGGATCAAGTTTTGCCGAAATGAGAGAGTATATGTTTTCTATACAGAAGTTTCAACCCAACTCACCGCCTAAGTTATTGGGCCACATATGTAGGATTTGAGCTCTGCCCAAATTTGTGTATGTGAAGACCGAAAAAGGGTCGTTCATCAACCACTCTCATTAGGACCAAAATGGACGAGGTTGAAAAGGTTCCAAGAAAATATGGAGTGTGTCGAGGTACATGTTATTATAGCAAAAGTTGTCCTAATATTGCACGTCAATAATACTTTCATTGTATTTTTCTTTGTAATATTTATCAATATATATTACTATTATATTATGTTATTTTATATTTCTCTAATAATTATTGATATACTAAATATTCAACCAAAAAAAAATAAACAAAAACAAAAATAAAAGAACTAGTAAGATGGTACCAAGTGAGAAGGAGCCGTGATGAAGGAAGTATAAATTAATAAGCCATAACAAAATGAAAAACGGAAAGAAAAAAAAAAGGGAAGTAGGATGGCGCCAACTAAGAGTGAGCCATTCTGAAGGATGATGATGTCATCTCAAACGACGCCATGTAAGCGGGAATCAGAAAGCATGATATTTTGGATATTTATTTTCAATATAGGGTAGATTGGATAATTTTTTCAAAAATAGATTAGCCAAAAAAAATTCATTAAAACATGTAAGATTGTTTTTAGGGTTAATTATAAAAATGTCCCTTAACTAATTATGAGATTTTATGTTGGTCCCCTTATTAATTTTCGTTCCAATATGGTCTCATAAATTTCCTCTCTAAGTCAAACAAATCCATTATGTTAACTTTTGTTAAAAAAACGTTAACATTCATCTTCCTCCTTCATTAACTTCATCCTCAAACCCAGAAAATTCACCATCTTCATAATCAAATCTAGAAAAATTAATAAACTTCATCACAAAACTCAAAAAATAAAAAAAACGCAAAATATTATCTTCATCTTAAATTAACACAAATTTAAACCCAAAACTTAAACTCATAAATCTTCAAACAACAATAACATAAGTTCAACCCAAATTAACAAAACTTAAATCCATAAATTAAAACAACAAACAACAAATTTAACTAATTAACCAATAAATTTGCTAATTGTCCTTAAACCATTAATGTAAAAGAATGCTTTTACCAGAGTAATGTAATACAATCAGAATTTTAGTACTAGGCGCTAGCTACTTTTTTGAGCAATGATATTTGAACAACTATTTTGATACAACTTTTGGGACAATCTTGTTGTTCTCTCTTCTCATTGGTCAAAAACAATGGAGAGAGAAAAAGGAAGAGAAAGAATAAGAAGACAATGTGAGTATGCGAGAGAAAGTTGTACAAATATCATTTCTCTATTTTTTTTACACACAAACAGAACCATTGGAGGCAGTAGCTACTATAGCACCATTGTATTTTCAACTTTGAAACCTAGTTTTCTATTTCATCTTTTCAATATCTTCTTTTCATCAATTACCAAATATGACGAAGAAATCAACATTGGAAGAAGATAGCATTGTAGAGGTGAAACAAGATTTCATGGTTTCACCTTCTTCTCACACTCAATCAGCTCTGGCTTATTTACTGAAATCCATTGCAAACTTAATACTTAAGCCAACATTACCACCTTCTTCATCCTCCTCTTCTTACTTTTCTACTTCTTGTTTTGATCCCAAAATATGTTTCAATGGGGGGCGCTACCGACCCACCAAATGGGTTAGGTGGGTTGATTATTAAGTCTTGTTTTTATCTGTTTATTTTATGTTTAGTTTAAATAAATTTAATCAAAGATTTTATTTCTTTAACTTTTCTGCTTGATTTTTGATT
>Ga0228711_1008451_pt1 | contig 14425 bp, 10 predicted proteins | sample MedpolnodulmetaG_2_FD_177996 | JGI IMG/M metagenome (GOLD analysis project Ga0228711, IMG submission 177996) | Root nodule microbial communities from Medicago polymorpha collected in Santa Monica, California, United States - brown nodules | ecosystem: Host-associated > Plants > Roots > Nodule...
GTCTTGAGTCATTTTCCTGCACAATTAGGTCAAGTAAGATACATAAAGCGTGAATGGATAAAATTCAATTAACTCTTGGCTTTTTTTCCTTGATAACTTGCATAACAAGTTACAAAAAGTGCCATAATTCTCTATCAGAATTACTACTTCTTGGCACTTATCATGTAACACTTAAAACTATCACATAATATCATCAACTCTGTTTGCATGTTAAAGATTCCAACGATAAAATAGTACCTGTAAGTCCAAGATGTTGCAAGCATTACTAGATGAATGACCATTGATCATTAATCAGTAATCCACAATTTAAAAATGAATCAAACATTAAGATCAAAATTAATTTTTTCAAAAAAGTCAGTTTCCCGACTGCACCGTAGAAGCTCCCTAGTTTTAAACCTTTCATATGGAATCGCATACCATATAGACCATGGGGAAATTTGAGACAATTAAATGGAAAGGTTTTGTATGCATCAATTTACCAATTTTAGCTCAACTCAAGACCCTTCATGCACATGCGAAACATGATGACCATTTATTAGGTCGTTATAACCCAATTGATACTCCATATGCATGTGCCACTTGTATATATCTATATATCATGCATCCAAGGTAACTAATTACAATATCTTAAACCTTCGTATCTACTCATAACATGGTGAGATCTTTCTCCTCCCAAAATGCACCCCTCTCTCTATTATTTTCAGTTTTAATCATATTAAATATAATAATATGTCAGACAAATGCTTCTTGCAACATAAAAGACAAACAAATACTCCTCAGTTTTAAACATGGACTCACTGATCCATTAGGCATGTTGCCAACATGGTCCAACAAAAAAGATTGTTGCGAATGGAGAGGAGTTCATTGTAACATCAATGGTAGAGTCACAAATATCAGCCTCCCTTGTTTCACTGATGATGAAATCATTACTGAAAACAAAGAGAACAAAACACATTGTCTGGCAGGTAAATTTCATCTTTCTATATTCGAGCTTGAATTTTTGAACTACTTGGATTTGAGCAACAATGACTTCAACTACTTAGTTAACACTTCTTATTATGGGAGTGGAAACTTTTCAAATGTTGTTCATCTTGACTTGTTTCAAAATGAGAATCTTGTGATTAATGATTTGAGATGGCTTCTTCGTCTCTCACCATCCTTACAATTTCTCAACCTGGGTTCCGTTAATCTCCACAAGGAAACGCATTGGCTTCAGATATTGACTATGTTTCCTTTACTTTCCGAGTTATATTTGAGTAGTTGCTCACTTGAAAGTGTGAGTATGTCTCTTCCATATGCCAATTTCACTTCACTTGAATATCTTGATCTTTCTGAAAATGATATATTTTCTGAATTGCCTATATGGTTGTTCAATCTAAGTGGTCTTTCTTATTTGGATCTTGGGAATAATCGTTTTCATGGCCAAATACCCAAAAACTTAATGAATCTTAGAAACTTGGATGTGTTGTATTTGGAAGACAACAAGCTCAGTGGAGCAATTCCTGATTGGCTTGGCCAACTTGGAGGTCTAAAACAGCTTGTTCTCTCTTCTAATTCATTTACTAGTTATATTCCCACTACTTTGGGGAATTTGTCATCCTTAATATATCTTGATGTTTCCAGAAATCACTTGAATGGAAGCCTTCCTGAAAGTTTGGGGAAACTATCAAATTTGGAGGAGTTGGTTGTTGATGAAAATCCTCTATCTGGAGTTCTATCTCATAGAAATTTTGCCAAGCTCCCAAATTTACAATGGTTGTCGTTTGGTTCACCATCCTTTATCTTTGATTTTGATCCCCACTGGATTCCTCCTTTTAAACTTCAACTGCTTAGATTGAGTTATGCCAATCTTAAACTTGTTCCATGGTTGTATACACAAACAACTCTCACTTCTCTACAAATTGCCTCCTCCTCGTTTAGAAATACATCTCCGGAAATGTTTTGGAGTTTTGTATTTAATTTCTCATTTCTCTATTTATTCAATAACTCCATGTCTTGGGACATGTCAAATGTGTTGTTGAACTCTGATTTTGTATGGCTGGTCTATAATGGTTTGAGTGGTAGCCTTCCTCGATTAACTACAAATGTGAGTATTTTTAGTATAAATGGTAACAATATGTCTGGGTCCCTTTCTCATCTCTTATGTCATAATATGATTCAGAAAAGTAATTTGAAGTACTTGGACGTCTCCGATAATCATTTATCTGGAGGACTCACTAAATGCTGGGTAAACTGGAAATCTCTTATTCATGTTGATCTAGGGGCTAATAATCTAACAGGCAGAATTCCACACTCAATGGGTTCTTTGTCCAACCTTCTGTCGTTGCATATTTATAACACTAAGTTGCATGGGAAGATACCAAAGTCATTGAAAAATTGTCCAAAACTTGTGATTGTTAATCTTATCAAAAACAAACTTTCTGGAAATATACCAAATTGGATTGGAAAGGATATGAAAGTTCTTCAATTGAGATCAAATGAATTTAGTGGTGACATTCCTTTACAAATATGCCAACTATCCTCTCTCTTTGTTTTGGATCTCTCAAATAATAGATTAACTGGAACTATACCTCATTGCCTACATAATATCACATCCATGATTTTCAGTAATGTTACACTAGATGAAATTGATATTTCATATAATGCTTTCGGTGTCACTTTATTTATCCTTGTTCCATTGCTGACAAAGGGCAACGACTTATCCGCCTATACAAAGTATATGCATGTCGTTGACCTTTCGAACAACCATCTGTCGGGTAGAATACCTCTAGAACTATTCAGGCTCACTGCATTAGAATCCTTAAACTTGTCACAAAATCAATTCATGGGAACCATACCAAAAGAAATTGGCAACATGAAACAGTTAGAGTCCCTTGATTTGTCAAACAACACACTTTCAGGAGAAATTCCTCAAACCATGTCTTCCTTGTCTTTTCTTGAGGTATTAAATCTCTCATTCAACAATTTGAAGGGTCAAATTCCGTTAGGAACCCAACTCCAAAGCTTTACACCACTTAGTTATATGGGCAATCCTGAACTTTGTGGAACTCCACTCATTGAGAAATGCAAACACAATGAAGCCCCTGGTGAGGACACAAATGACGAGGAAGGATCCGAGTTAATGGAATGTTTCTATATGGGCATGGGAGTTGGATTTGCAACAGGTTTCTGGATAGTTTCTGGTTCTCTTTTATTCAAGAGGAGATGGAGGCATGCTTACTTCAATTTTCTTTATGATGTCAAAGACTGGTTTATATCAAGATGGACCTGAAGTGCATTGTTTCACTTGAAACTTTTCAATATGGTAAGCAAAACCAGTTTATTAATTTTGATGTGTTAGTTTATTTTATCAACATCGCATGTTTTCCCCCTTTGAAATACACAGTAAAAAAAATTATTGCAACTTTCATATTGTATTTTTTTCTCACCAATTCTTTTTCTCCCAACAGTCGATGATAATTAAGTAAAATTTTTGGTGATTATGATTTTTTACATAATAATTTCTGAAGTTCTTATGAGTAACCACTAGTACTTTTTATGACTTTCTATTAAATTTTATTTTCCTCATAAAATTATTAACTTTGTAACTCATATGAGATATCTTTATTGATTTATTTTGCAGATAAACATCATGTCATGGACTTGTGTTCTTTGCGACTCTAATGGACTCGCCTTGTACTTCGGAGTATATTTCAGTTGTGGTGTTTAATAAACTCTAGTTTTTGTTTTAATTGTTGTCTTTTAATAAACTCTAGTTTTTGTTTTTATTGTTGTCTTTTAATAAACTCTAGATGTTCTCCCTAAAAAAAAATAAACTCCAGGTGTAGTTTACGATTTGTGTGAAAAATCTGGATCTGGTAGTTCAGTTGGTTAGAATTCAACTCTCAATAAAAGCATTTTATATTTTTTTGTGTGAATTTGAAAAATAAAACAAAGGACAGGACTTCCGTAAAAAGAAAAAAACAAGTACAGGACTATACGACGAGTAATTTTTTTGCAATATTATACGACGAGTAATACCAATAAGCAATTCGGGCATGTTTTCCAATAAAGTTTCAACATGAGTCAAATAAATAAATGAATAAAGTTTGACAAATTTGGAATTGAATTTCATGATTCACACGTCCTAAAGAAGATTTTTTTATTTACAAAAACACGTCCTAAAGATATAATTTTATTTTAATGGCAAATAAATAATATGACTATCTATCCTTTTTTCACAAACACATTTTGAGGAAAAAAATATGTTTCTAAATATAATTTCCATTTTATATGACTATCTTGCTTTTTTTCCTAAATAAACTACTAATTTTTGTTTGAAAAAAAAAACTTGTAATTTAGTAGCGCTAAATGTCTTAGAATGTGAAAAGTCAGAGTTAACTAATCTTCGTCTCAAAATAATTGTCTCTTTACCTATTTTTTTTCTATCTTAAAATAATTGTCATTTTAAAATATCAATGCATCATTTTTTTTTATTATTATACCCTTATCTACAATTAATAATGATACATATTTTAGTAAATAATACTGATTTTACCATTGAAATTAATACAATTAATCATTTTCTTAAAAATCATGCAGAAATCTTAAATGACTACTCCGTTTCAAATTGAGTGTCGTTTCAGCCAAAAAAATTGTTTCAAAATGAATGTCACTTTTAGTTTTCAATGCAGTAATAACTTTTTCTTTTCAATTGTACCCTTCAATTAATACTATATACACTACTTTCAAAGTATTATTTTTTTTTTTCTTTAATGAAAAACAAATCAATAATTGATTAGGATAATTTGGTAAAATAACATATCTCATTCTTTTAATTAATGCATTTCTTAATATTTGTGTAAAAACCTTAAACGACATTAATTTTGAAATAGAAGGAGTATTATTTTAAGACGGAGGGAGGACTAGACAAGAGTCAAATATAAGCGAAAATGTTTTCATATGTTGGATCAACATAAGCAAATTTAAATAACTTCACTATATGTTATGCTATGATTCTCAAACCATCCTTCAATGGAACAAGTCCCATACAAAATTAAATTAAAAAAAAAAAAAGAAAGATTAGTAAAAAAAAGGTAGTTTAGAAAATGTGATTATCTAAATTCTTTTACTACATCAAGAAGATCAAATGAGGGGTACATATTGATTGACTTAAACAAGGACAAAAACTAATATTTTAAACATGTTTGCAAAAACTATTTCAAAATCATGAAGGGTACATATTGATTGACTTAAACAAGGACAAAAAATACTGATAGAAAATATATAAAGGAACATTATTTGATTTTTTTCTAAAGAGACAAAAATGAAATTTGATATATTTATAGTGACTAATAATATAAAGACCGAGATTTTAAAACTGAAAATATACTCATTAAAAATCTAACAAAACCGATATAAATTGAAATACAAAGTTTAAGAATTGAAATAGAATGGTATATACAATTAGCCACATTTTACAAAAGATAGAAATTTAAACTACAATTAAGAATTCTACACTCTTGACACTTGTGATCCGGTATCCAATTGACTTCAAATAACTTATACCTGAAAAAGAAACAACATAGTGGGATGAGACACTACGGTCTCAATGAGTTCCCGAATCGGGATAAAACATAACATGCCACATAAGAATAAAGTTATTCAACTCTAAAAGATTATGATAACAAGAAGAAATTGTTTTACTTTAATAATAATAGTTTAATCTACCATTTCGGTTAACAATACACAATGTATATTAGCATTACTTGCCTTAGTCGATATACTTTAGTATAACTAGACTAACTAAACACAACTACGTCTAACCAATCATTCAGACGTGGGCAATCTTAAGTAAATAGTTCTTCCAATGTAATCTGCTATAAACTAGCCTTTGTAAGAGGCGCTCCACTTACCTACATACATTGGATCCGACACCTAAGGGTTTCCTCTGTGCTCATAGGAAAGATCCTTAGCTTACTAATTTGTCCCACACTAACTAAACACTACGTAGTTGCACAAATTGCAACTAGTAACCTTAATAACTATCTTTTACTACTACTAGTAATTAATAATAATCATATCTAGTGTCAATAACCTATATAAGGTTCACATTGTATATTTCTCTTAAACTATATGGCTAATTTCAAAATGAACACAACATCAAACTTATCATTTTTCAATTTACATGAGAAAGACTACCAAACAAGATCATGAACTGACATGATCAAACTGTGTAGAAATTCCATCTGGTCATCATATCTAAACACTTGCAACTTCAAAACATGGAATTAAACAAATAAGAGCATAGAATAAACTAAGATCATAATTATTAGCCATAACATAAGGTCACGGCTGTACAGACCCATAACAACATTAAAACTTGTATTTTCTAGTTCTTGCTACAGTCTACAATGGGGTCTTTCAATATAAACCCTTAACCTGTCAAACATCCATACAACATGAAATTTAAATTCTAATTCAATTCATTCATACACAATTAGGATCAATTACTCAATTTCATAATAATAATAATAATAATAATAATAATAATACATGCATGCTCCATGATTTTCACATTCATATATTAAAATCCAGAAACCCAATTTCAAACCCTTAATCCCAAAACAATGAGGAACGAGGAAAGGGAAGTAGGGAACCCACCTCTTAATTTTAGGATGATGATTTCTCCTAAAGCTTTCTCTTTGCTCTTAGCTCCTCCAAATCTAGATTTCCCCCAATTCTCTCTTAATATTCTTCATATCATTCAAACCCTTGCTTAATTAATCTGCATTAGCTTATTGATTTCTCAAGCAATATCTCTATTTATGTAGGCTAAACTCTCAATTGATGGAATGGGTGAGATGATTTTGGGGTGGGAAAGGAATTGCATGTTAGCTTGCTCTTATAAGGGAAGAATGGGTTTTTTTTCTATTAGCTTTGTGTTAATGAACGTGTTTAGAGAAGAAGAGGAAGTATAAATATGATTTTCTTTACTTGGTACACACATAGTTATATAGGTGTGAAGGTTAGTTACCGTTTTTGTCCTTGATAAGCATTTCAATCCCTATTTTACCCTTTACATAGATATAATCCTTAATTTAATATATTGCTAAACTATTAATAATTCTAATTACACTTAAAAATAATCCTAATTATCTATTAATTTTAATTATAAGAGTTGGTATATTACAAGTAACTTTTTTAATCCTATATGAAATAGATACATTGTATATACTTTTTTTAATACACATGAAAACTACAAAGGTGCTTATAAAGAGAAAAGTGTGTGAGTATTAAAAAGTTTTATATTACAAGGAATAGTCCAACTCGTTACATTTAGAAAACAATAAACCCCTATATTGGTACGGTTTAAAAATACTACGGTGCGATTGTGAGACATCTGATGGCATACACGTGCCCCTGGCCGTGTGTGTCCGACACCGTACCTTCAGCAGTTGCGCAATCAGTTTCTTCAGCAACTGTGCAGACAATTTCAGCAATAGCTAAGTCATTTGCAGTGGCCTTAGCGGGTCAGAATGTGATTGATGACAGACCTCTCCTTACTCCATGTATTAAAAGGGATGCTTTGAGCATCAGAATTTGCGAGGACAAGTACCATATGGGAGTAGAAGAATGCAAGAATGCGTTAAGGGCTCACTAGACTCTTAATAAGGGGGATAAGCCGTATTCTTCACGTGATTTAAGTACCAATATAGGAAAGCATTGGAAAACATCGGCGGTCTGGGAAATGGTGCCTCTCGGCAAAGGTTACTATGACTTTCACTTTGACTCGGTGGATGATCTACGGAAAATATAGGCAGCAGGTACAGTCAACCTCAAGCTGGATTTGTTGAGATTATCGCAGTGGACCAAAGATTTCAAATACCTTTCTCAAAAACAGACACATGTATCGCTTTGGATTCTCTTGGTTGAGTTACCGCAGGAGTATTGGTGGGAGAGAACCTTGAAGGAGATCGCAAGCGTGGTTGACACCCCGATTGACATTGATAGACCGACACGAAATCGCACTTTTGGGCACTATGCAAGAATTTTAGTTGACATTGATCTTTCAAAAGAGAGCATATGATGAAATTCTTGTTGAGGGAGAAGGCTTTGCTTTCAAAGTGGTGGTCCAATATGAGCGGAGACCGTTATTTTGTCATCATTGTTACTTTATTGGGCACAATGTCTCCACTTGTCGTTGGTTACATCTGTAACCACTAAAGGACAAGAATGATCGAGGGAAACAAATTGTTATTGTCGAGACAGCTTCCCCTAAACCATCTCGGTAGAACAATGATGTGGCAGCTTCCATTTTGGCTAATGGAAGCACTTGGACGTGGGTTTCGGTTCCGGTTGCTTCAACAGTTGCTACCACCCAGAGGGTACCAGCTTCTGCTACTCCTATATCACTGGCTTTGACTACACTGGACATTCCGGCTCCTTCCCCTGCCTTGAATGCTAATTCCCAATTAGGGTCGGTTTCTATTGTTACATCAACAGTGGCTACTTCTCAGGCAGACGTGTCCATGCCGTCTTTGTCGTCAAACTCTTTCATCTTTCCATTACACAATGTGTTTGACATAATTTCTCCTGAGGAGCTACCACGTGGTACGCCAGTGTCCCCTGTTGCGCATGATGACATGCATTCTGAGCGAGCGGAGCGGTTGCATCAGACATCGCGGGAGGAGTTGGAGAACCCCACGGTGGACGATGTTACTGTTACGCGTTCTGATGATGTGGAACACAATCATTCGATCCCACAGGAGCTGGTCGAGAGTCCCAAGGGTTCCCATGAGCGTGTATCACATTCATCCCCTGTTGAGCACATTGAGGTGCATGAGGTGTATGTAGAATCAGTTCAGGTTCAGATGGATACGGTTGCTAAGCACATTGATGTGCATTCTGGTTCACGCAATTTTTTCAGTTTATCAGTGGTTATTGAGCTGCCCCTTGCTGAAAATGTTAGCATGCCCACGACAATTCAAGAGGAGCAAGTGGTTGCCGGTTTACAACAACATGAAGTTCATCCCTGCAAGAATACTCAGCACGGTTTAGACTTGTGGGAAAGAGTTCGTGAATATAACAAAAGATCAGCTGTTGAAGATTTCACGCCAGTCCTAACTAGGAAGGAGAGACAGAAACTTAAATTACAACAAGTCTTGCCGACTAAAACCCATGCTCGGGGTGATCCCCATTCAACTAACCAATGAATTTTCTCTATTGGAATGTTAGAGGTATCTGTAATTCTGATGCTCAGATTGCCTTAAAGAATTTATATCTACCTATGCTTATATTTATTGCGGAACCGATGATTACGGTTTGGCTTCCATCTCTTCCGGATTAATTGAAGGTTGATTTCTTTAAGGATATATGTGGTTTACCTAACTACAGATTTTCATAATCTGTTTTTTGGTTGTTTTTTATTTCTGCTTATTTTTCCTTTCTGTTTTCTTTTGAGGGTTTTGGCCTAGTCCTCCCCTCCAATTATTTTCCCCCGTTTTTTTAATAAAATTTATACAGTTTGACGGCATAGAATAGAGGTTTCTCGGGGTGCCAACCTAGTTGCGATGTCGATGTTGCCTCTTAATGTTTGTCCTCTCTCCTTGCTTATCAAAAAAGAAATTCAATAAACCCCTAAAAGCATGTCAACCACATTACACACGGAGAATTAAAGAAACAAAAGATTATCCAAATAAAACTCATAACACCTAGACCCTTAAACTACAAATGTGAAATTCTTAGTTTGGTAACAACCCTAAATAATAATTTGTTGAGCATGGACATATAAATGATACGTTGTTTAATATTTTTAGAAATATATATTATTTAATTTTTCACTTCTTACCTTTATCTTTTTATGCGTGTGTCTAAATATTGGAGCAAATCATGTGACAATATATGATTTACTCACAACAAACACAGAAAAAAATACCTAAGCAAACATATATAAAGAAAGTTGTGCTGCATATTAGTAAAAGATATCACTATTACAAAAAAGCGTTTTCACATTAGAAGAAAATGACTTTTCACATCAGATTGCACCCGATGTGAACAAAGGTATTCATTTGAATCACACCGTTATTCAGAATTTTCTTCTCTCTTCTTCGCAATCATCTACGGTTTGTAACAACTTTTTCATTCTCTCTTTCTATCATAGAGAGATGATGAAAGTGTTGTTCTGAAGTTTCTTCTCTCACCTTTCATAATCCTTCATTCAGATTTCAATCACACTCTTCATTCTTCAGTCTCACGAATCAAAATTCTTTCTCTTTCTCCCTGAAAGGTTAGTATTCTTCTTTCACTTCTTTTCTTTCATTTTTCCATTATGTTCCTGTAACAACTTTTTCTTTAATTGATTTTTTTTTCTTTCATAATGTGAGAATTTATTTGTATTTATGTATACGACTTTGTTTGTACTATATGTATTCATGTCTGAATCATTACTTCCACCATCGCAGAAAGTGCATAAAATATTGCACTCTATCCAAAATAGAAAGGAAAGATATTTGTCTAGTTACGAAGGTGAATGCTGGTGACTACAACCGTGAAAGAAAACCCATCCCTAATTTCTAGTGCGATCCCCGCTTGGTAGTACCTTTCCCTCGATTTTATTTTTCGTTACACACTTTTGAAATTATCTTCTTGCTATCTAAAATTCATTTGTTATTAGTTATTTGGAAAAGGTGTGTTACTATTTGACATGTGTCTATGTCTGACATAATATAATACTGACACATGTTATTATGTTTAGATAATTAATTTTCCTTTTGCATATTATTATTGGTGTCACTAATCAAAGGTGTGTCGATGTTTGACACATGCATGTGTCCGACACAATACCGATACATGTTATTACATTTAGATAATTAATTTTATCAAATTATTATCGGTGTCTACATGACAATGTCGACACCTATTAAAGACATATTGTTATTCGACATATGTTTGTATTTGACACATATTAATACATTTAGATAATTAATTTTTATCAAATTATTATCAGTGTTCAATATTGACACATGCGATTACAATTAATTTTTTTAAATTATTATCGGTACAACACCTTTGATAAAAGACATGTCGGTGTTCAACACGTATCTGTGTCTGAAACAATACCGACACATGTTATTAAATTTAGATTTTTTTTGTTCAAATTATATCGATGTCGACGGTGTTCGAGATTTGTCAGTGTTCAACACAATACCGACACTTGTTATTACGTTTAGACAAATAATTTTTTCAAATTATTAACGATGTTGACATGTCAATGTTGAGACCTCTTATCAAAAGGTGCATCGTTGTTCGATTTGTTTGTGCCCGACATAATACCGGCATATGTAATTAGGTTTAGATAATTTATATTAAATGAGTTAAAAATAATGTATACAATTTTGTTTAGTGTGTTTTAAGAAACAAAAAAAAAATCACATTTTTAATCTATAACAAATGACCCTTGTTTTGTTTTGTTTTAAGTCCATGGATATATTGTAGTTTTATATTCGAATTAATCTGGAATGTACGAAATAGAAATAGAAATACGATACACTGTGTTGGAGGATATTACCTTAATTTGATCTGATCATAAATTTCTCTTTAACAAACAACTTTTTTTATGCAAACCAGGGCTCTGATGAGACACTTATGTGTGAAACATGCTCTAGGGACATTGAATGTTGTCAAGGGCACTATGGATGCTTGCTAGTTGCTCTTGTATTCAATGTTGGATATTTTAGTATGTAGAGGAAATATTGAAGTACATATGTAAGGTATCTATAATATATATTCTAGTGTTTCTTGTCTACACGCCCTCTCTCTAGATTTTGGTTGGTTTTTTATGATCAATATCAACACATTGGTTTACTACTTTATATACCTCAACTTATAGGACCCATTTGGTTTAGTGGTCACTCACTTGATGATAAGGGATATAACAAGAAATAATATTTGAACAACTATATTGTGATAACTTTCTCTCTCATACTCATATTATGTTTTTACTTTTTCTACCTAATGTTTTGGTTTTTATGCTTATATATATATACTTTTTTGTATATTTTGATTGTCCCACAAGTTGTCCCAAAATTTATGTAGCATACTTCAATTTTCATTATGTAGGTGTCTGAATTTTAATTTTTGTTTCTTACTACCATGCTTAAACAATGTTAATTTGGTGTCTTTTCCAGTCCATGCAGTCGTATTCTGCTTGATGATGAAACACATGCACAAGAAGGTGATTTATATTTCATATTGTAAAGAAAAATCTTCAATTTTTTATGATCAATGACAAGTTAGTAGTATTTATAAAAGATATGTTTAAACATGATAGAAATGACTTGTTATTAAGGAACCATCTAATATGAACCTTAAAAAGAACTAGACATTGTAAGTTTTATTGACTTATCATTGATAATTATTGTAGTTTAAAAAAACATTATTTGAATCCTGAAAATAAAAATGGTATAAAATTAACAAGTAAGTGAAATAAATCATTTACATTTAATGTCTCTCATACTCATAAATGAAAAATAAATGAAGTAAAAGAGAGGTAGAATAGTAAAATAAAAATAGTATAAAAACAAACTTTCCAAATGGTAGAAGGTAAATCATGAAATTTGTAAAGTTTGATTGAATCGTTACTAATTTAAAATAAGAATATACTATATTTATCATACAATAAATTACAAATTATAATAATCTTTTAGTATATTATAAATTTATTGAACATATGACTTTAATGAAAAATTACACACACAACTAAATAGTACATTAAGACATGATTTTATATTTATAGGATTATAAAACAAAAAAAAATTAAAATAATAAAATGAGTGTTTTGAAGAGAAAAGTTATGGCAAAACTTGTGAGATTATGTAACCAAAAAAAAAAAAAGAACTTGTGAGATTATAATAATTGAGTCGTGGAGGCTGGGTAGCTATATGATTATAACTAAAAATGATTTTTTTTATAATTTAATTAATAGAATGAAAGAAAGGGAGGGAAAAGTTATTATAGAACTTGTAGGTGTCAATATAGTTGGGATGGTTTTCCGGCACCTCTAGCTTCTTCTTTTTTTTTAAAAAAAATGACACATTTTTAAAATCTCATCGTAATTAATGTGTAGATAGAAAAATAAATAAGAACAACAGAAAAAAGAGTTTCATAGTTATGCAAAATAGTTGGATTAAGATTGTATGAAACATATTAAAATCAAATCAAAAGGAATATGGAAAAATGAAATTGAAAATGAAATCCTTAAGAGGAAAAAGATGGACTAAAGTTGTACCAATCATTGCAAAATAAAAAACCAAATATTGTTTCTCTTTACTTTTTTGGGAAGAGTATTATAGAAAGTAATAACATAGGATAAGAATGAGTAAACAAGGTGTTGAACTTTTTCATCAAAGATTGTGTGCATGCATCAAAAGTGTTGCCTCTAGAAAATAAATAAAAAATGAGAATCAACAAACAACAACTCTAATACAAGGAAGCGAGAATGATGAGATGATACATGAATACAGAAGGAAATAACAAAATAGAAAAAATGTATTGAGAAAGGAGTAGGTGTGGTTTATAGTTTGAAGAGTTTGTTGGTTATGAATTTACACATGTATATTGTGTGTTTATCAGTGATGTTGTTTGTAGATAATTTGATCATGAGAATGGTGCGATAGTGGAATAGTAGGAGTTTTTTGTACTGTATGTGTAAGTGAAGCGAGTTAATGGGGACATATAACTTACTTTTTTTAATTTTTTTTATTTAAATTTCTATTTTCTTAATTTACCGATTAATTAATAGAATTAGAGTGTTGGATGGAAAATTTTAAGGAAGAACTTGTTGAATTAGCAATAAGTGTCGCAAGAAAGGGATGTTTGAATTGTGACCCTTTTTAAAATTATTTATGAAACTTAAATTAAGTTAATATACTCAAGAAAAAGTTCTTGGTTAATATTCGTTAAGCAAATAAATAATAATTAGTATATGTAGGACCAGAATGTTCTGGAGAATGATTATGTAGGCAGAATGAAATAAATTATATTAGGCTGAGAGGTAAATATAGATAGGACCAGAATGTTCTGGAGAATGAATATATAAGCAAAATGAGATAATGATATTAAGCTGAAATATAAAGTTATATTGAAAAAGGGACCATAATGTTCTAGAGAATTATAAAGTAAGAATGATAAAATAATATTTTATACTAAATTTAAACTTTAGTTAAATATTATGCAGTTGTTTTATCTTGGACCAGAATGTTCAGGAGGCACACTAGTGCAAATCAGGGATACAAAACCTGTTTTTTTGAGATTTAAGACCTGTTTTTTGTCGGGGTTATATCATCGGGTGTTGTAAGTTTGAGATACAACACCTGTTTTTTATTGGGTATAAAAACAACATATTGTACCTGTTTTTTCTAATAAACTGGTGTGATATATGTATTTG
>Ga0228711_1008452_pt1 | contig 14424 bp, 7 predicted proteins | sample MedpolnodulmetaG_2_FD_177996 | JGI IMG/M metagenome (GOLD analysis project Ga0228711, IMG submission 177996) | Root nodule microbial communities from Medicago polymorpha collected in Santa Monica, California, United States - brown nodules | ecosystem: Host-associated > Plants > Roots > Nodule...
CCCTAAATCTTTTAAAAGGGGTGTTTCGAACTTTTTTTCCCCTTTTCTCTTAAAATTAAATGTTCAGTCGTGAAATAAAATAGTGAGTCAAACGCTAATCAAATAGCCTTGATCTCCGAAAAATGGTGCGACAGTACACTTCGTACATTTTCCTTTGTCAACTCTGGTGAAGTAGCTTTTGACGAGATATGCTTCTGATGACCATTGCTTCTGATGATGTGTCTTCAGGAGCTCTTCTTCAGACTCGTTTCTTCAGATGCACTTCTTCAGACGCATTTCTTCAGATTCATTCTTCCAGACGCTTGTAAGCTTCAATTAAAATTTCTTTGCTCTTGAACTTGTTCAATTAGAATCTTTATGAGTAGTACTTTGATTATGGATCCTGTACACTTGAACAAATTGTTTAGCATATCCAATTGATGATTTTTAATACCTTGTTATTATCAAAACTCAATAGGTGGCATTGTGAAACACCCTTTGTTCCAACATAGTTTTCTCGAAACATAGCAATTTTAGAGGCTTTTTGAAGTAATTCACAAAGAAATCATGCAATTCCGCAAATCAAGAACATCTGAAGAATTGTGAAAACTTAGGAAGACCAAGAACGAAGACTCAAGAGTCCTTAGGAGACTTACAAGAGGGATGAATTCTGTTCCAAAGTTCCGAGGCAAGTTATTTGAAGACGAAGACCTAAAACGATGGAAAATCAGAGAATTTGGGCACATGAACAAATGGCATGTGCGTAGAACAAGAATCATGTGCCTAGGGCATGGTTTTCAAAAGCCATGCCCCTAAGGCATTTTCCATGCGCCTAGAGCATGGTTTTCCATGCTCTCACATGCGCCTACAAAATTTTCCATGCCCCTCATGCATCTTAAAAGTGTGGGGCGCAAGCGTATTTTCCTGCTTTTTTGTGGGTAAAGTCTGTATTTTTAGCCCAAATCCAGATAGAAACTCTCACTATATCTGCCTTCCTCATTCAAAATTTCTCGTTCAGAACTGTGGCAGTTCAAGAGGAAGGCATCTTAGGAGCTACAAGAGAGTTTTTATCTTCTCTTTGATTTTCACATGTGTAACTAATTCTCTTTAGGTTAGAGTTCTAAGATGAACCTTGATTTATTTTTGTTGGATATTTATTTAATTTAATGTCATTTTTATTTTATTTATCTTTTGTTCGTTATTAAGTTTTAATTCCTTAGTTTATTTATGTAATAGGTGTAACCCTAGATTAGATACATAGGTTATGATAGGGCCTATTATTGATATTACTATCCTAATACTTATATCTTGATATTTATATCTTGCTACTAATATCTATCTTCTTAGGAAGTAATTAGTTATAACTAGTGAAAGATACCGAAAGCGTGTTAACCCTTGTAGTAAGTACTTAGGAGGTGACATTACTAATACTGAGTAAAATCTGATGAAACTAGGATGTAACTAGTCAGTGATTAACGAAACAAGTACCTACTTTAAGGAAATAAGTCGTAGCCTAATCAAACCATTGTCTTAAACCCTTGGTAAGGTATACGCTGATAGGGTTGTCCGTTTGTAGAACTATTAAGTGCGAGAGAGAGATTGTGTTATTAGTGTCCTAAGATGCATAAATGGGTGGACCTAAGGAACCTTGGCCTTCACCTTGGGAAATGGTGGAAAGCCAACATAAAGTCTTTGCTTTCAATTACCTTTGAGGCGGTCTCACGTAAGGATCATTGTCAGACCAGCAAATGCAACCAAATATTTGAGGGATAGACCTAGTTAACCGAGATTTATAGACCCCACAAGTAATGATCACCGTGTGATCTGCAGGTGCAGTTTCCAACCTATTAGGTTAGTAAATTCCCAACGGGCTCATCACTTGTATAGTCTACCTATGATAAATGAATGCGACATGACTGTTATTTAATATCCAACAATATAAATAGGGAGATTTGAAGAATCCTCACTGCTGCTTACTTTTCTGCAACCAAAAACAGGAAACTTGCTCTGTTGCAAACAGATAAAAATTGCAATGCTCGAACCCTTCACTCTTTTATTATATCGTTAAACTTAAAATAAGTAACACATATTGTTTGGACGTAACGACAATCCCTGTGGATACGATACTCTACTTATCACTTTATTACTTGGTAAACGATTTGGTACACTTGCCTAATCCACACACCACATTTCTTATGGAATTTATTTTGCATAAATTTGAAGACTATAATTTTTTTCATCCATAGACATTCATGGGAACAAGTGATTTTGTACAGTGTTTGTCCATGTCACTGTTTGAGGAGTTTATTTTGTTTTGGTTTGTCATTGTTTCGGTTTGTTGTGTCTTTTCTTGTTGATTCAGCTATCATCTTTTTTGGTTTGATTCATCTCTTTGAATGTTTCTTCTTTTGATTGATTGTGTATCTCCATTTTAATTCCTATGATTGATTTTCTCCGATGGTCGAATTTAGGCAAGTGTACCAAATCAATTATCAAGTAATAAAGTGCAAGTAGAGTATCATATTGATGACAGGTCATCTTACGTTATTCTTAGCATGTTTTTCAATCAATTTCAGTAGGTTTTAGCAGTAAAAAGGATGAGTGTTAAAGCAATTTCCTATGATTTTGAAACTTTTTTAATGTTTTCTATATATGAGTCTGTAATTATAGTTTTCCCGAAACATAGCAAATTTAGGGGGGTTTTGAAGTAATTCACGAAGAAATCATGCAAATCGGCAAATCAAGAACATCCGAAGATTTGTGAAGACTTTGGGAAGACTAAGAATGAAGATTCAAGAGGCCTCAGGAGAATTTACAGTGGGAGGAATTATGTTGCCAAGTTCTGAAGCAAGTTATTTGAAGAAAGAGACCTAAAACGATAGAAAATCGGAGAAACTAAGCCATAGAAGCCATACCACCCCCTTGGGCACATGGGATGCATTTTAGGCATGGAAAAAACTTTCCATGAGACTTGGGCATCTACCATGCACCTTAGGCATGTTTCAAGATTCACTCTCATCCACCTTGGGCATTGCCCATGCGCCTAGGGCATCATAAATGTCAGGGGCGCATGCGTAATTTTATGCTTTTTGTGGGTAAAGCCCACATTTTTAACCCAAACCCAATTAGAAACTCTCACTATAAATACTAGCCTTCCTCATTCAGAATTTCTCATTCAGAACTGTGGTAGTTCAAGAGGAAGTCAACTTTGGAGCTTCAAGAGAGTTTCTATCTTCTTGATTTTCTAGGGTATATTTTTATCTTTAGTAATTTATTTTTAGTTACCATGTGTAACTAAATCTTTTTAAGTTAGAGTTCTAAGATGAACTCTATTTATTTTTGTTGGATATTTATTTAATAGAGTGTCATTTTTATTTTATTTATCTTTTGTTCGCTATTTAGTTTTATTAGGAAATTCCTTAGTTTATTTCTGTAGTAGGTGCAACCCTAGATTAGATACTTAGGTTGTGACACCGCCTAATATTGATATTACTATCCTGATTCTTATATCTTGATATTTATATTTTGCTACTAATATCTATTTGTTTAGGAAGTAATTAGTTATAACTAGTGAAAGATACTGAAAGCGAGTTGACCCTAGTAGTAAGTATTTAGGAGGTGACATTACTAATACTGAGTAAACTTTGCTAAACCTAGGATGTAACTAGTTAGCAATTAAGGAAACAAGTACCTACTTGAAGGAAATAAGTCGTAGCCTAATATAACCATTCTCTTAAACCCTTGGTAAGGTAGACGAGTTAGGGCTGCCCATTTGCAGAACTACTAAGCGCGAGCACGAGAGAGAGAGAGAGAGAGAGAGAGAGAGAGAGAGAGATGAGTGGCTTAAGATTCATAGATGGGTAGACCTACATAAACCTTGGCCTTCATCTCCTTGGGAAATCTTGGAAAGACAATATAAAGTCTATGCTTTCAATTACCTTAAAGACAGTAAGACCCCACATGTAAGGATCACCGTGTGATCAACAAGTGCAATTTCTAACCTATAAGGTTAGTCACGTCCCAACAACCTCATCACTTGTATATTCTACCTATGATAAATAAACGCGACATGATTGTTATTTAATATCCAACAATATAAATAAGGGGGATTCGAAGAATCCCAACCGCTTCTTACTTTTCTGCAACCAAAAATGGGTAAACTTGCTCTGTTGCAAACAGATAAAAATTACAACTCTCTAACCCTTATCTTTTATTATATCGTCAACTTATATAATATGTAATGTGAAATTTTTGGACGAAACAACAATCTATGTGGATATGACAATCTACTTATCACTTTATTACTTGGTAAACGATTTGGTACACTTGCTTAATCCACATATCACATATACACGGGGATTATCGTTCCAAATAGGAAATTCACGATACTTATTTGAAAACAAGAAAGTAAACAAAATCAAATAAATAAAAGATAAAGGGGGTTTTACAATTTAGTATGATTGTAGCAGAGCAAGAGTTTATGGATTAACCTGGCTTTTGATTGTAGAATGATAGCGACGGTTGGGATTATTTGAATCTCCTCTATTCATTTGTTGGAATTAATTAACAGTCAAAGATTATTCAGTTTTTAGCGTTTTCTATCTAAGTTATGAGTTCATGGGGTTTTACAACCTACCAGCTGTCAAGTTGTACCTACTGATCACACGGGTACATACATGGGGGGTCTTACTCTCTCATGGGATCAATTGATCTTCCTCAAGATTTCAGTTGCAACCTTCCACCAGAGTTTCTACGTGTTTTAGTGTTTAGGATTGTCAGTCCTATAGGGAGATACACTTATGCACGTAGAGATACATGTAGGTTCTTACTTTCTTTGAGGTATTTGAATCAACAATGGATATTAGAGTTCCTAATTTCTCAGTGTCCTAAAGGTACCCTCGTCTACTGAATCTTATGAGGACATCAACACACTCTCCATCTCGGCAATTATACAAACGTGCAGCTTTATCTTGTATACCTTACCAATGGTGAAAGAAGAATGAAGTTTCTACACTAATTTAACTCATGAAGTCATTGTGTGTCCCTCATTTCCGTTACCCATTATCTTAAGTTACTTCCTCATTTAGGAAGGTTTGTGTTGGCCTATATGGAAAACAAGAGTACACGCTAGAGGGGGGTGAATAGCGTTTTAGAAAATTTTTACGAGTTTAGAGAAAGCGTAGTTAGAAAATCATATGACTTTTGGATTCGTGCACAATAAACGATAACAAGAATTAAAGATAATGTGTAACACTAAGATTCACAATGAATTGAGAGGTTCAAAAGTAAAATCTTAATTAATACAATCAATTATCAATATTCAACAATCACAATTTACAAAACTAGACAAGCTCAAACAAAACCTAATTGGAATTAAATAAACTAACTCTAAGGAACACAAGGTATACAAATTAGTGATTAAAACCCTAATTGAAATTCTATTGTGATCAATGTGAATTTAAAAGGATCTTAATTCAAAGAATTAAGATTAGGTCTAGTTTTAAAGTGAATTACAATTAAATCAACTAGTAACAAATATTAAACTTCATATACATTTATTAATGCAAAATTAAAGAGGAAAGGGAAGATAAAAACACTAGAATTTCTAGTAGTTCCTCCTTTCGTCCTTGCTTATGTTGGAACAAAAGTGGTTTGTATAATTCCACTAAGGGTTTGATGATAACAAAGTATTGAAGAACAATTGGATATACTAATATTTGTTCAAGTGTGTAGGATCGTAGAATATATCCTTCAAATAATGGAACATGTATTAAAGCATCAGAAGCATAAGTGAATCTCAAAAGACTATGGTGGAAGATCTGAAGAAAGGTTAACAAGAAGTCAAGATATTGGATAAGAAGAAAAGGACGCCTCTCGGAAGCTGTAGATTGATCTCATCAGACTCTGTTGAGATCATGAGACTATGAAGACCTAGTCATAAACATAAGACCCCATCATAATTTAAAGACCTTCAGACTTCAGAAGATCCTGAGGGACCCAGACTCCACATTAGATTCGTCATCTTCTATAGTTGTCCACACCAAAGGATATGAGTATAGTTTTGTCTTCTTCTGACCACATGTAGAAACAGACAAAGAACTTCAACGACAATAAGAATGAACAGATACTTCCCGTTTCAGCAAAGGATTTTCGAATGACTATCCAATGGAATTATCCATATCGAGAAATAGCTAAACGTCCTTGATTTGAAGCTTCTCAACGACTCTTAATGTGCTGACACTCTTCTCCAACGTCTCTCAAATCCCTTCCTATATAAGTAGTTGAAGACTTGAAGAACATTAACAAGACTCTGCTATTTTTTTCTGTCCCATTACTCTTCCAAATCAAATATCGCAAAAACACTTAGGATTTTCGATCAAATTTTGTATCTTAGAAATCCTAAAAGTTTGAAAGAGTTTGTTCAAAGATTGTTCAATTTACACCAACAAATGTATATCCGTTGTAAGAACAAATTTGTTTATATTTGTTGTAAACAAATAGAAGTCTCTTGCCTGCAAAGCTTGAGCACCATAAGTCTGTTTCATTTGTGATTGAGCAATAGAAGTCTCTTGGGGTTTCCCTTGAGCATTGAAATTCTCATGCCTGTGTGCATGAGCAATAGAAGTCTCTTGGAGTTATCCTTGAGCAGAGGAAGTCTCTTGGTAGGGACATTGAGTATTAGAAGTCTCTTGCAAGTGTGCTTGATCAAGTGGAAGTCTCTTGGAAGAGTCATTGAGCAATTGTAATCTAGTGAGATTATAGTGAAATCCCTTGGAAGTGCAAGGTAAATGGACTACTCCTTTGTTGTGGGAGGAATCAATATAAATTGTTTGTGTCTTCTTTTTCTCTCTCCGCCTCTTTTATCTTTGCGTATGTTATATTCCGATGCACTCAGACTTTGTGCTAGATTTTAAACCCATCAGAATCTGACCAATTCCAATACTCAGAAAATGAAACCAGAAAAAGCCAACACAACTCAACTCCCCCTTCTCGTGTTTTTCTCACCTTCAGCTTCAGGGTACGTCTAATTTGATTACAATGCTGTGATTACAAGAATTCCCTCAATTACCCTAATTTTCAATTCTTATGAAACCACAGTCTCCAATTTTCAAGTAACCCTTAAAATTGGTGATTCTCCAAGTCTTTGAATACTCAAATTCCCATGCAATCCTTGAAGCTCTACACCTCCAACTCTTCTTTTCTATGTATGGAGCTTGGATCCCCTTGAACTTGAGAAGATTAGAAAGAACCCTTAATCCCCTTGGAGATGGAAACAAATAAATATATTCTCTTTGGACCCTTGATTCCCATTCAAATTTGTTGAATGAAACCAATATACAATCCCTGTATATCACTATAGCCATTTATGACTCAAAGACCACAAAGATTCTTAGAAAAAATGTTTAATCCAAAGAACTAGTGGAAAGAGAAGTTTGAAGACTCAAGAGAGGTACTTGCAATTGATTTAGTAGTTTGGGTGTTGTGAGGATAAAGCTATATGTAGAAATGAGTGGTAAGTGTAAATTTTTTCTATAGACAATCTGGACGTATGAAGATTGATACGAATTAAGCAAAGCTTAAATTGAATCAAAGTTTTCCATATGAAGGTTGATATGATTCAAATGATTTGTGAATTGATTCAACATGCCAAAAAACAAGTATAGAAGAAAATAATGATACAAATCAAGGGTATTTTATTCGATTCACATATGATATGATTCAAAAGATCATAAATCGAATCAAACTGCATGAAACACTATAAACAGAGGTGAAATGAATGATTGATATGAATCAAGCAGATGTGAATTGAGTCAAGCATTTTAAAAAAATGTTTTGCCACACAAAGGAAGGTTTCTACACATAAGGTCACACTTTACATTTAAGAGGCATATGACACAATGAGGCAATAATTGCTAGGAGCTTTAACATTTTCTAGGTTATATCTAACATTATATAAACATTATCAAAATAACCTATCTAATATACATCATCAAAGAAACTAGCAATCTAACAAACATCATCAAAACAAAAGGTTATACTTTAAGGGAAACTTCATAATTCATTGTCCCCCTTCTGGATGATGTCAACCCATGTTGATGATGTTAACTTAGCTCCCCTTGAAACGTAGCATACAAGAAACCAACCCAAGCAAACAAGAAATAAATATATGCAAAAGTATATGTAATGAGGAAATGTAATCAACGTTTCTAAGGAAGCCATGGTTAGAAGGCAATAAATATTTGGTCTTGCTTATTCAAAGCAAGAGGTATCTAGGATACATAGGTCCCTACGGATCTTGAGAAATGAGTCGGATGGTAGAGGTTTTGTAACATTGTCGACAAGTTGACTCTTAGTATCAACGTACTCTAAAGTCACATCCTTCTTTTCAATATGATCCCTAAGGAAATGATGTTGAATCTAAATATGCTTAGTCCTTGAATGTAAAAATTGGTTTTTGGTGAGATTTATAGCACTAGTGTTATATCACACTTAATTGGAACACAATCGAGTTTTAAATCATAGCCAAGTAGTTGTTGTTTAAGCCATAAAATTTGTGAGCAACAACTACCGGCTGCCATGTTTTCAGCGTCAGCGGTAGAAAGAACAACACTATGTTGCTTCTTGTTGTGCCACTAAAAAAATTGATAGTTTAATTAATGTGTTCATTTTATATGAAAACATTTTAAAATTATTCTTTCGGTATAGTATGTATAGAATTTTAACTTTTCATATTTTAAGTAAAGGTTTATCTTTGTGAAGAAGTTAATAAATGAGCTCAATAATTTTAAAAGAGACTTATATTTAGAGATAAATATTTTTTCTTTCAATAAATGAATGCTTATAATTAGGGAATTGATAGAGTAAACCTAACTTCTCAAAAGGGTTTTCTTCTATTTTCCAATCAATTATATTCACTGAATTGTTTAAGAAAGTAGTAGCTTTCATTAACTTGTCGCTATTGCTGACAGACAATAATCATATGAGGGAGAGGAAGAGACAGAGAGTTTGATATTCATTTCATATTTGTACATTGTTTGAGTTTGACATTAAAAGTAGTACAAAACAGCATCTGAATTTGGTAGTTGTATGTTAACGACGTTCACATGAATAATGTTCCCTTCATTTACTTTCAATCACTGAACATTGGTCCACATTCATAAATCAAGATGTTGACACTTGAGACTGTGTTTTCGTTCTCTATAATAGCATTAGCATAACATAGTGTGTTTAAATTCGATCTTGCTTATCTTATTTATTTTGTGGATATATTTTCGGTATAATCTTAAGAACAAGTATTTTGAAGTTTAATTAGACACCATTATCTTATATGGACATTATCCAAATTTGGATATACTATTTTTAATAAATTTAATAAAATGTTATATTTGTTCTCTATTCTTTATTTATGGGGTTGTACATATTGTTATATTCCTCTAAAAATTTCCTTCAATTTTAGTCCATTCTTCTTGGAAAAGTTCACATTTCGTTTTGAGTAATGATATTTGAATAATTATTTTTTTACAACTTTTCAGACAACCTTGTTATAGTCTCTTGTTATTGGTTAAATACAATAGAGAGAAAAAGTAAGAGAGAGAATAAAAATACAATGTGAGTATGAGAGAAAAAATTATTCAAAAGTTGTACAAAAATGGTTGTACAAATATCATTTCTTTTTCTCTTTTCAAACTACTTTTTATGAGATGACATCTAATTGATAATGTGAAATGTTAAGGAGTGCCCCAAAACACTCTTTAAGCACCCAAAATGATAAGATTTTATGAAAGTTTGTGCATTTTTTGTATTGATATTTTTTTAAATCAAAATGAAATATATTACTACCATCAGCAAGTCAACCGAGCACAAGATGTGACAGAGAAACTAGCCAAAAATACAACAGAAGATCAACAGTTTGTAGCACTAATTAGCTGATACCCAAGTAAACAAATGGGTTGTGGCACCAATTATGAAAACTATAATAGAAAACAGTAAATTTTGCTTTAATCCACTAGAAAGAAAGACGTTTAATATCTTCCACGAGCTGAAATTGCACAAACACAATACTTAAAGAGGTGAAAAGTTCATTTAAACTCATCTTTAGGTGGACATACCAAATCTGCCTACTTTCTGCTACAAATCTGTACATCTATTAATTTATGCAATTCTCTTTTCTGCTACCAATTTTGTAAATAATAGTCTGCTAGAAAATACTAGCAGCAAATATGTAGTTAGTGTTGTATTATTATTTAAAAACTTATAAAAGTAATAGATAAAAATAGAGATTATCAATAGAAGCGTTTCTACTAGTGTTTGATCAACTTAAAACTTGTTTTTTTATGTTTTAAATCAAAATTTGGGGTGATGAACATTTTAAAAGTAAAAGAAATGTCTTATGCATGACTTCTTAATGATGGTTATATATTCTTATTTGTTGTTTTAATTTATTATTGATTTTAGTTCATAGATGTTGAAGACTAACCCTTACAACAATATTTTAGGTATGAAAAATGATGCTCAAGTGTGATGTTGAATTTGAAGTGTGCGTGAGTAATTAGGATATTAGGATAATAACACGAAACATTATAGTTTTTCCTTTTACCTTGATATTTTTTAATATGATCTCATCCCTTTTGAAGCTTAGTTATTTTATCGTTCAATATATGTACCTTGCTATTTTTGAATAATCAAATTTGAACTTATAGTATTATAGTTTGTTTTTCATAAACTAAACTTATATTGTCACTATACTTTCCTGATTATCGGTTAAGATAAGCTTTTTAAAAAAATCTCACTTTTATGAGAAATAAAACAAATAATGTCTTAAAACAAATAACTTTACATACAGTCTAGTCGTGAGTAATTAATTACTTACAAAGTTTACCATGACCACAAGGCTGTGAGTAACTGTTTATGGGTAAGGAGAGAATTCCTTAGGAAAAAAACTTAGGTACAATTCCTTAGGTGCTTTTCGCATGGTTCTTAACTAAATTCATTATGATTTCCTTAAATCCATAATTCTCTCAAAATTTGTTATCTCCAAAAAAGTTGTATTTTTAGTTAAGAACCATACGAAAAACACCTAAGGAATTGTACCTAAGTTTTGTCCATTCCTTAGAGTGATTAACTAAACACAAGCAAACCAATCCGGTCTCACTTTTCCTTCAAGGTATTTTCCCCCATTTAGTTAACTTGGGAAAAGAGGTAAGATTAATATTTTCTACATTACCCTTCAAAACAAAAAGTTGCGTAAACATTTGTTGCCTATAAATATTATGTTTTTTTTTTTTTTAAAAAAAAAGGGCAGTGATAGTTTTTTTTATTAATAACCGACCCTAATCGCGTCAATTTTACTACCGTTTCTTATGAGATTTGAACAATTTTATTGAAGTTTCACGACTAAACTCTTATCACTAAACTAACACCTTATAAACATACGAACTTTCTGTATTTTTTTCTTAGAACATATTAAATATTCAGTATTATTAGTTATTAACAATCACTAAAAATTGTCCCATAAAAAATCACTGAAATTTTTAAATATTATTTGCTGAACATTTGGTAAACTATATTAAAAGACATTTAGTTATTAAAACTTTTTAAGAAGATATGAAACACTTTTTATTAAATAAAAACTCATTTAGTTATTTGTTCAAAGTAAACTATCATGAAACACGTTGGTTTTGCATATGTAAGTAGAAAATACTAGAAATTCTCTAACCACAATTCTTAAATAATTGAACTGAGATAAGATTGGCCTCTGACAATACTATTCTCATTTCAACAATCAAGAATGACAATCAGTGTCGAGAACTTTTTTGCTGGTTTTTCTAGTCCACTTTAAGTTTTTTAACTATTTGATCTAAAGTTTTTTGTTTTTTTTAAAAAAAAACTCAATATCTGATCTAAGGATCGACTAATCCGAGGGAAGCAATCCCACCATCCACTTGCGGGGGCCCGTTCTAAGCCAGAGCAAAGCTCTGTATGGACTTACTCATCAAAATTGGCACCAGAGGGAATCGAACCCGAGACCTGGAAAGGAGCACATTCCTATTTAGTCTAAAGCTTGATATCCATCCTTGGCCAATCGCATGTAAAAACACTTGTAGGAAGAGATCAACCTCTTAGATAGATCTTTGTTGTCTTAAGATGATTAGTCTTTATAGTTCCATTCAGATGATATTTTGGTTTACCACAAAGAATCAAAATCTGCATGTGTAGCCATCCAAAAGAAAAATTTCATGTATTGTTTTCTATTCCTTTCCTTATTTTAACACATATATATATAACCAACAAATTGTCTACCTGAAATAGTCATTTCTCTATACACACACATAAATATGTCTGTCTGTTTGAGAGATAGAGTATGTGACTGAACAAAAGATGAGAGATGCATGTACTTTGTATGAGCCAAACATGTACAGTAGTACTAGGGTTAATTGAAAACCAGTGAATACTCTTTTACTGCTTTCTGGCAAACCAAAGTGGTCCTTCAAAACAAGCAGTCTCTAGAGTTTCATCCACACATTAACTTACTCGACCTTTTATCTCAAAGGTTTTAATAATGTAGGGACATTTGATGTGATGTTGGTGAAAAATAAAAGCTTCTACCAATGCATCCTTATAATTACTATCCACTGCTAAAAAGATAACATATATATGCCCTATACAACCAAAGTCCAAAACTTTAAAGCTAAATAGAGTACAAACCAGGAACACCATCATAACTACTTAAACATATATTCTGTCCTCACTCATATGTATATAGATGTGTGTGTAAAAGTTCCTTTTCAAATTTGAAAAACTAAATAAAAAAATACATCTCTTGAAATATATGTGAATGTATTGTCTACATCAAAATGTCCATAATGATATATTAGAAAAATATAAAGTGTGACACAATTGTTACTTCTTTCGTTATCAAACTTTAGGTTAAGTTTAATCAGCATTGTCTTATACTAGTCACCACACTTTAGATTATATTCCCATTATGTCTACTTTGATATTGAAACATTTGAACTATGACTCAATCTTTGACCTATACGTGTATGGAAATAGAACAATATATTATAAGGAGATATACCATAAATAAAACTTTGTTTTGAGACATTAGTCCTTAATTCCCGACTAAGGACTAAGGAGCCATCCTCTCCATTTTATAAGGTGAACTATATTTAAGTCCCTGTCATTAGTACTAATGTTTTGATCTTATAAATGTTCAAAGAGACCAAATCATGCTACTGTTTCAAAATATATGCACTTTATACATTATTATAAAATTCATTATTAACTAAAAATAGTACGGGTCCATCTTTAAGCCATGTTTGAGAGGCATTTATGAGACACACCTAAAAATTATTAGTAATGAAATTCAACTTTTTTTTATGAAATATATATTTGCCTTTTTTTCGTTGAGCAAAATAAATTACTGGGTACAAGAGCTACTCTAACATGTCAATACCAGATAAACTAATTGAACGCACAACAAATGGGGTTAAATCACCAATAATGCATTTTTAAACAAGAATATTCCTCCATCCTATTTATAAACCAACTCCAAGGTAGAACCTTAATATTTAGAACCTTTGAATATGATATTATTTCTAGCATTCAAGCATAACACAACTGCAAGCCAGATCATTAGCAGCAAAATGGAAGGAAATGTTCTTTAATACTATCATTTTGCAAAACCACATTGTTGGCAATATATTTTTGCTAAGATGTGATGTGAGCAGCTATAAATCGCTCACATTGTTGGCATCCAAAAGATGATGAAAACTTGACTTTATTGAGTATATTCCCACGCCATCTCTTGTCCAAATCCATGAGTCCAGTTTGTTGGGATTAATTGAAATTCCTTGAAAAATTCCCTGCAATTCTGTCAACATATCAACCTCACTCTCAAACATATTTCACTTCCAATTCATAGACCATTTAGATCCCTCACTATCCCCTTGCTAGAAACCACAACCTCCTTGTCCAATGCTAAACTATACACCCAAGGAAATAATTCTGAGAATGCAATTCAAACACAGCATACATCAGTCCAGAAAAGGGGTGGGAATGGGCCAAACATTCCTAAAAGGGCATGACAATTACTATTACACATTTGATAAGGCTGAAAAACACATGTAAAAAATGAAAAGCCTCGGCAGCAGTTAACTGCCGAATTATGAATTGAACCGGCGGCAGTTTGCCAAGGAATCCATCGACAGTTAACTACCGATACGTATTGATACAAATCTGGCAGAAGCTCTCTCATTCATTATTACTCTCAAAATCTCACACAATTTCTCCAATCTCTCTCAAAAACTCTAAAATCCTCGACCAAATTTATTCAACAAAATCACAAGTAAATCATAGTGCTATTAACTTACATTTTAGTTGTTATAAATGTTTTGTTTTTGAGTTTTTTTTTTTTTTTTTTTTTTTTTTTTTAGATTTATATTT
>Ga0228711_1008453_pt1 | contig 14424 bp, 3 predicted proteins | sample MedpolnodulmetaG_2_FD_177996 | JGI IMG/M metagenome (GOLD analysis project Ga0228711, IMG submission 177996) | Root nodule microbial communities from Medicago polymorpha collected in Santa Monica, California, United States - brown nodules | ecosystem: Host-associated > Plants > Roots > Nodule...
ATTTTCAAACCCTAATGTCAAATTCGAAATTAGCAAAATTCACACAATCAATATGAACATAAATCGGTGGGAGAAAGTGAGTTACCGGTGACAGTTACAAAGGTCATTTGTTCTTGCGGCGGTAGTTACGGAGTCGGCAAGATATGCGTGGATCGGTGCGACGAATATATTTTCCGGCGGCGGCAATCTGTGTTCATAATGGAGGGAGAGCTATCAGAGTTTGGTAGATGGAGGAAAGAGATTGGAGATCGTAACTCATAATGGAGGCTTTGGTGGAGAAAGAGAGAAGCAGTCATGGTTTTGGGAGAAATTGTGTGAGAGAAAACGGGGGAGAGATGAAGAAGAATCGTAGATATATAGAGAGAGAGAGAGAGAGGAGGGTTACGTCACAGTGAGAGAGAAGAGAAGAAGGACTGAAAACTTTTTGTGGCAATATGTTTATTTTGAAGAAAAAAATAGGCAAATTTGTTTTGTTCAAAAAAATAGGAGATTAGGTGTGATCTGTTGAGAACATTTCAAAAAAATAGGAGATTAGGTGTGATCTTGTTGAGAAGGAAAAAAATAGGGTTAATAATTAAACATGGGTATTAGAGTAAAATTGACCATTAGGGTTAGGTTCATGGTTTTGGGAGAAATTGTGTGAGAGAAAACGGGGGAGAGATGAAGAAGAATCGTAGATATAGAGAGAGAGGAGGGTTACGTCAGAGTGAGAGAGAAGAGAAGAGGGACTGAAAACTTTTTGTGGCAATATGTTTATTTTGAAAAGAAAAAAAATAGGCAGATTTGTTTTGTTCAAAGAAATAGGAGATTAGGTGTGATCTGTTGAGAACATTTCAAAAAAATATGACAAATTTGTTTTGTTCAAAAAAAATAGGAGATTATGTGTGATTTTGTTGAGAAGTTAAGAATAGGGTTAATAATTAAACAGGGGTATTAGAGTAAAATTGATCATTAGGGTTAGGTTAAAATTAGCACAAATATTTGCTTCTGGAATAACTTTAATAAATAAGAGATGTTAAAATATAGATTTTGGCCTAGTGTGATTTTGCACCATGACTCGATCAAATTCATTGTCAGTCCAAACATATGTCGTAAATGCATCATCATAAATTTCCATGTAACTGATACAAAATGTGTCTTGAACTTATGTGTGCATACTTGCACTAAACCAATCGTAAATTTTCTTTTAACTTCTACAAAACAAAAAGTTTCCATATCGTAAAGTAACTTCAATTGTCCTATGAATAATAAGTTTTTTTTTTCAAAAGAAACAATGATATTAGAAAATGAGTCTGTTCTTAACTGTATGATAACCAACTGAAATTGTATTTGTTTTGGATGTATTTGAATCACTTTTTAACTCAACTTCATGGTTTGGTTTGGTTTGCGGTTTTTATTTTACCAACCGAACTAAACCAAACCAAACCACAACATAAGAAAAACGCTAATTAAACTTATGTCACTTAGATTAATAGTCATAAAAACTCAATAAAAACTTTTATAAAATGACATATTTTTTCTCGTGTTAAGTTTCTTCTTTGTTTTTCTCAAAAAAAAAAAGTTTTTTCTTTCTTTCAAAGTAATATTAGAGTAAATTATGCTTCTTCTTCTTCTTTTTTTTCATATCAAAAGTTAGAATTAAACTTCCCAAAAAAATGTTAGAATTAAACTCCCAACTATATATGGGATGTTTTTCTTTTAGAAATTTTTGATGATATACACTCATAATTAAATACAATCGATAAATTAAATTTAGTATATTATAATTATATATTTTATCTTACTTTTTATCTTCGGTAAATAACTTGTTTACTTCTTTCAAAATACATTATATTCATTACTTCTAATTTGAAAATAGTTTCAAATAAAATTGATTAAGAATACTCGCAACATTCTGCTTATCTTTCCCATAATTGTTCAAGGAATGAAACCATGAACAACAACCTTCTATCAAATGTGAGGACACTTTTCTCTTCTTTGTCTTCCAATAAGCAACTTTACAAAGTTTAAAGCAGCTTCCTACGTTTGGTTTCATGGCCAGACACTTCAGTCTTGAAATTTGGTTTGACCACAAACTAGTTATGTGTGGATTCTGGTCCTAAATTTGACCCAGTCCCAAAATCAATCTTGCCCAAAAGCTTAGATTTCAAGCTTTGTGGTGAATTAAAATCAAGGCTTAATTGCACTTTTGGCCCCTATGTTTCAAGAAGTTGCGATTTTGGCCCGCTAACTAATTAAAATACAAAACAACCCCCTATGTATTGGATCTTTGTTAGTTTTGGCCCCCTAGACCAATTTTGACTCGGTCAACGCTGACGTGGCACTTCAAATCCGCCACGTGTGCATTGCTTTTGAAGTGCCACGTCAGCGTTGACCGAGTCAAAATTGGTCTAGGGGGCCAAAACTGCCAAAGATCCAATACATAGGGGGCTGTTTTGTATTTTAATTAGTTAGGGGGCCAAAATCGCAACTTCTTGAAACATAGGGGGCCAAAAGTGCAATTAAGCCAAAAAAGAAAGAGCAATGCTATTTTTCTAGAAAAATAACATAAAGAATTCTTCAAGAATAAAGAGCAGCCAATCACAATGCACTATTTGCCACAATTCAAGGAGATGTGGTTGAAAAATAGAAAGTGAACAAACAAATCATACAATTAAAACTTGCCAGTTGTGTATTGAAAAATTCTTGATGCTATTTTTCTAAAGAAATAGCATTTTCCTAAAAAAAAATGGTAATACTAGTGAGTTTATGTGCAGAATCCTTTTGGCCCCATGCCAACTAGATTTCAATATGAAATAATTTCTTTTATTATGAACTTGTTTCTTTAAGATATGATATTCCCTTGATTGCTGGGAGATTTTTAGGCTACTTTTAAAGATTATGTTTTTGCTATTAATGTTATTATCATGTTATGTCCATATGATTAGCCTTTGTGACAAAAAAACTCCCTCACTTTCTCTTCATCAGGTGGACATTATAGGAGTTGGTTGCTATTCTACTAAGGAACTATGGACTTGGGAAAAAGAGAGCATTTCATTAGCAGCAGAGAAAACAGATAAATCAATCTAGAGATTGAATTTTTTCATGAATTTTTTCAGGCATGTTAATGACGTGAAATATGGCTTTACGCAAAAATTAGAAATTTTTGACTAGGAACAGTTTAATTGTGAATTTTAAAGCGTAAAAAACTCGAAAAATTAAACAATGGAAATCTCGACCTAGAAATTGAATTTTGATATGATTGTTTGCAGAGACATCCATAAAAATACATAAAATGGATTTGCGAAGTTTCATAACATTTCAAAGACGTTTCAATTTATTTTTATTTTGTAACCAAAGCATGCAAAACTGCAATTTTTTCCCGAGTAAACGTATACTCACGGGTCAAATTTCATTCCATAGCTAATTTAGTAGGAATGGTTAGGACATCATAAGAACCATCATCATCAAATTTTGGAGTTTTTAAAAAACTCATAATTATGGGGAATAAAAATTCATAATAATTTGTCTCTAGTCGGTTTTTTTTTTGTAAAACCATATTTTAACGTCCTAAACATGTCTGGAAAAAATTTAACCTCTAGGTCACTTTTTTAAACTACAAGTATATTATAAGGTAAAAATAAGAAGAATCTCATATTTACAGTGTCATTTTTCAGACACCGCGTATATTATAGAATCAATTTGAACAATTAACCCAATCAGCTTATAAAATATCTCAACAATTATTTACAGTTGAAATGTGATTGATTATAAAGATGTTATTGTTTATACTAAATGTGCATAAAAACTAAACTCTTATTATACTTATAATGCTATGCTAACTTAATTTTAAAATATAAATTTTCTCTTTTTATTTAATATCTTCTTATATCCCTTTGTCTAACCCAAGAGATGCTTCATGCATGGTTGTTAGCTCTTAATAGGAGCCCCACGGAGAGCAATCTGCAGCAACATAATGTTGGAGTAAGCCGCAAGTAAGCATTTAAAGTGCAACATGGACGCAAATGTTTTTTTTTTTTGAAGGACGGATGCAAATGTTTTTGAGGAACAAAATGCTTTGGCACATGCATGTGCATTCGTAATCACCAAGGTTAATTTATCTCATAAAACATAATGGTGTTTCAAGGGACTCCCCTGTCTCAAGAAGCACAAAATTAGAGACTAATTGAAGCAATTTAATATGCATTTGATTTTGCGGTGGAGAAAATTGATCATAAGAGAATTGATTTTCACAGAATTGATTTTGATTAAAAATGAGTTAAATGTGAATTGATTTATATTTAGATAGTTTGAATCAAAATCAATTTTGGATATATATAATTACCAAAATGAGTATTAATATGTATATGAAATTGGATTTTATTTCTATTTGATATAACTATTTGAAAGGGCAATGCTTATAAAGCATATTGATATTTTTAGAGAATCGATTTCTCTCAAATGCAGAAGCTATGAAATGGCGCTTCAACTAAAATCAATTCCAATAATTTGATCATGTTTAACAATTGATACCCAAACATCTTTACAAGATTATAACTCCGTTTAGCCATATGGACGTGTGTTTGAAGCCTCTCAACATAAAACCAAACAAACACTTAATGGCTTGCTGAGTTGAATTTGAATAAAGTGTACATATAATTAGATTGTTTTTATTTTATTTTATGCTAACATAAAATTACTCTTCCCGGTCACATTTATAAGCAAAAAATAACTTTTTAAATTCATTGAATAATTAATGTATTTAATCTATAAATGTGACTAGATATGTTAGTTATTCAATAAATTTAAAAAGATTTTTTTTTTTTTTATTTATAAATGTGACCAGAGAGAGTAAATTATAAGCCTGTTTTACACGGTTGCCATTTAAGACACTTTAAGAATATATTTTATACATTTTCCACACCTTAGGGTAAGTTTAATATATAGCAAGCTAATTTTGTCGGTCGTTCAAAAAAATAAACTTTGTTGATCATGGCTTAGCAAGAAGTTACTGATATATGCTAGTTCTTCCCTTTTGATTTTAGTCCACCTTGTATTGAATCTATTATATTGAATAACATGACGTAGTTGTGTTTGAGTAAAATAAACACACCTAAAATGTTAATACATCTCTTTTTTACGGGAATTTAAATACTTATTCTAAATTATAACACTTATTTTTGGTGTCCTTAACATATCAGATATTTAAAATCTTAGTCCAATTTCTCTTTTTTGGAGAAATTTTTAATCTATATTCATTCTGTATAATGATGTTTATTAGTGTTTTTACTATGTTAATGAGAAGAGTTTTTTTTTTAGTTTAACTAACGTAGTTTCTCCCTTGGTTTGGTTCATCCCCTTAATTTTTAAAAGGAAATTTGGGTGTTAAACTGATATTTGCTTAGCTGATTGTAGGAAGGCATGATAGCGGGCCTGGTTTTGGCTAAGCCAGTGCGTTGTTAATTGCTATCCAAGTAATAATGGCCCTAGATATGGTGCTAGTTCTTTTCAATGACACAAAGCCACAACAACAAGTGTGATCCAAAATGAGTAAATATCACATCAATTTTATTTTAATTTCAAGGTTTTGTCAAATATACACAGATAAATTAGTATTGCACCATGCAAAAACTTATTTGAATCATTAAATCTTATCCTGCATATATTATTTGATTTAATATTTTATTAATCCAATGATAGAAACAATATGTTGGAAGAATAGTTTTTTTTTTTGAAGAATAGTTAAAATTAGTTCAAAAATATTTTTGGTCACTAAAGAGATTACTAGGTTGAGTCGCAGATTAGGTTGTTCTCTTCAAGATATTTTGTAGCACTACCCAAAAATTGTGCAATCAAACTATAAACTATGATGCCTCGAGGATAAAACAATACAACTACAACTTTATTAGAGTCTTACTGCATTGTAGGATCCGTTCTAGATATAGACCTTCAAATATGGTGCTAAGACCACGATTGATATCACTCTACTATGGTATTGAGACCACTATAATATGGTACTAGACCACTTCAACATGGTGTTTCCATGATTAACCTCCAACTTCTCCAAGGGCATAAAATATTGAAAGTGACTATATTCTTAAGATCATTCTTACTTTCGAAGGGAAAATATATATTGAAAGTGATTATGATCTTTAGAATACTCTTATTTACGAAGGGATAATTTATCGAAGAGACTATGCTCTTAAGACCATCCTTACTTTCGAAGGGAGATTATATCACGAAGGTACGGTGGTCTTAAAAACACTCTTTAAATCTGATGGGAGATAAAAAGGGAGGAGAAAAAATAGTTCATCAACACAAGTTGGAGGAGGGAAAAGAGAGAAAAGTTATTTGACAACTAACGAGAAATTTTGGTGTGAGTAGAAGTTATTTGACAACTAACGAGAAATTTTGGTGTGAGAAAAGTTATAGGTGAGGGGTCATAAAGATAAGTTACAAATCCAATGACTATGTTCATTTGACCATTACAAAATCAACGACCTGATCTCGTCTCATAAATGAGCACTCAGTGAGGGAGCTGACTTAAGGAGGACGCACACAGGCGTGTGTCAACATGCGTTGGCCTGTGCCAAGTGTATTCTGACGCGTGCAAATATATTACATGGCGATGATGTGTACCGAAACAAAATTAAAAAAAATTAAATTTAATGTTTCGGGTCTTAAAAACGATACCTCCACTATATAAACACTAGTATATACTCGATGATCCAAAACAATACCTCCTTATGCATGATACACGACACATGTCCCTCATATATTAGCCCTAATTTCAATTGTTAGACCCAAAAATTGTGTCACCCTCAGGTTCCACTTCTTCCCTCAACAAATAACAACAAGTACTGCTTAAATATATATTATTAAAATAATAAAATGATATTACCAATATAGTGTTGGGAGAATTGGTAAGATGACATTCATCCACAAAAATAGTTTGAGTTCGACTTGCTCATTAGTTTCGTAGCGAGTTCAAGTGATTTAAGTTATGGGGATACATGTGAGACCATATTGGGTGTTAAAAACCTAATTACCATGGGTTATTAAAAAGTAAAAAAGAAATTTACAAAATGAAAGTATTCTATTATTGTCGGATTGAGGATGTGGGGATTTTGTTTCAAAATGGAAAAAATAGACAGAGAGACAAAACCCTGAAGTACTTATGCATTGGAAAATAAACACATAGAGTAAGCTTTCTACAAGAATATGGTCCCATAGAAACATAAAAGCATAAGCTGGTCGTTGTCAATTTTATGGAAAAAGAGACTAAAGCTTACACATGTAGAAGGTATGGGCCAGCATGCATCAAACTAACTTTAAAAATACACTAAAGAAAAGCAATTATATTGTTTTATAACTGAGGGTGGGAAAAGGTGCAAAAGTGAAGAGTTGATATGTTATGTTAGAGGAGGCAAATACCATCACAATTTTTAGATATGCAACAACCCCTTAAAAGATGTACCCACTTATTAATAATTTTTTAAAAATTGTATGTACTTAATTACAATTGTTTGGCTTTCATGAGCAAAAGGGACTCCACGGACAACATATATAATATATAAAATTCTTGCTTCAATGAAACGTTAGGGCTATTGTGGGGGGCATGAAGAGGGTAACTAAAACTATGTGGTAATATATAAAAGATGATAGACTTTTAGACTTGGAGAGGATGGGAAGAATGGAAAAGAAAGAAAGGAAAGAAAAATAAAATTAAAGAGCATTGCTTTTTCTTGGTTTGGCAACTAATAAAACAGTCCATCTCAAACACATAACGTGCTGCCCACTAAGGACTAATGCCTTTTCTATGGATTCCCCACAATCATAAACCCACTCGGTTACCGTACTAAGATTCGTGTGGTGAGGTGAGCTCAAACTCAAAACCTTAATATTTCATCAAAACTTTGTTATTTATTAAACTCACATTAACCTTAAAGATAAGATTTTATGTATGTCTTATGTATATCTTTTGGTTTTTGAGAGGGTATATCCATATATTTTTTGTTATTTACTTACTACAAATTGAAAACCAAACCATACTTTTTTATTTATTATAATTTAATAATATTTTTTTGAATGGACTATAATTTTTTTTTTTGGTCAAGTAGTCTAGTGGCCAGAGCTCACACATTTTAATGTGGAGAAGTGAGGTGTCCGGGGTTCGAACCTCGGTCCCTGCATATAATATGCAATATCGAATGGACTATAATTTAATAACTGCTATTGTGAAAATAATTAAATTAATATAATTAATCGTATTTTATCATGGTGTGAATAAATACACTTTGTCAAGGTTGGTGGATATAGTGTTTTAGGTTAAAAGTGTTGCATGGACTAATTTTTGAAAGAGAAAAAATATGTTGCATGCACTAATGTTTATGATTATGAGAGATTCAAGAAGGTTGGTTTAATAGATTAAGTGAATCTTAAATTTTGGTGTAGTTTTCTTCCCTTCAAATGTTAACCTTCATTTAAAATCTTTTATTTTTAATCTTGTATTTTTCTATCCAATCAAATAATTAATTTAATCCTATAATTTCAAATTTGATCTAATTTTAATTTTAAATCAGATCCAATTCTTGTATTCATTCCTAACAAATCAAAACAAGTTTTTTGAGATGAAATCAAAACTAAATTAATCTTACTTCAATTTTGAATAAAAAATATATTAACTAAAATAAAAGTAACAATACTAAATGTAGAATTTTACCCAAAATACTAAGCTTAATTTCGCCAAGATAGTGAGTGACTATGGTTTTTATTCGAAACAAATAGATAGATGAATGTATTAGCGCTGATATGCAGATCAATTGATAGCAATGCGAGCAATGTGCTCATAAGGTGTGAGTTTTGAAATTTGAATTTGGATTTTTTTTAGTGAATTTGGATGTTAATATGTGATGATCTTGTGAGTCAATAATATTCATGACACAACTTTTTTTACTATTGAGTATCAAACTCAACTCACTTAAACTTATTGACAAAAACTGATTAATATTTATGACACGAAAATTCAAGATAGAAAATTAATTTATAATATATATATATATAGTCCATACAAATTATGTCAGAAGAAAATAGTCCATACAAATTAAATATCGAATTCCACAAACCCTATTCTTTTGTAAACAAAACTAAAATAAATCATAAAATGTAACCAAAAAAATATTTTACTCCATTAATTCCCTTTTTAATACAAGCAAACTCCCTTTAATCAATCCTCTTGTCCCTAAATTAATTACCAAACTTATATATGTGATCAAAGAAAAGAAAAAGGAACCCATATAACACTAAAAATTACTCTCTCAAGTCTCAACCAATGAATCCCAAACGCACGTGCCAATAAAACTTAGAACACGTGTGATCATCCACGCCACGTCAGCACCACCTCAAGGCCTCCATACACTGGCCCACACCACCGGCTTATCCTTCCACGACAAGAATATTCCAGTATCACCATCGGAGGATGTCATCGACCACCCTTCTTTATACCTTCTCAACAAAGCCCTAACATCATCACAAACTTCATCACTAAACGACACCGTATTAAACCCACCACCATGCAACCTCCTCCTCCACCGTGACGCTGTTTCACGTCTCTCCACTGACTCATAAGGATCACAAGCAACCAAATCAACAATACCTCTTCCAGCTTCTCTTTCTAGCATCAACCTCTCACTACTTGTTCTTGAAAAACTTTCATCAAGTGCTTCAAAATAAACCCTAAACCATCTTAAACACTCTTTAAAACCTTCCACGAAATCCGAACCAAAACAAACTTCTAAATCAGCTTCTTCTTCAACAATAGTTAAAACCCTAGGTTCTAACCCACGAAGCAAAGATATAAACAAATCACGGTGGTTTCCGGCTCCGGATATCGAATGTAAAGAGTTTACACAATTTATAGCCAAAGCTTCATCTTCTTTAATATCTAAATCACACAAATTCAACTCTCTTAAATCACTGAAAATGATTTTGAATTTGAACGGCACTCCCATGAGCCTAGCGAATTTTTCCATCCTTGAACCAATTTCCTTCATGACTTTTTGCACTGAGCCACCGCTGACTGCGGTGACTACAGTGGTTAAACGGAGGTGAGGCGTATCATCGGAGCGGGTGGCCAACGCTTCGAGGAGTGTTGGCCATTGAGTGCAATAAGTGTTGCTAATATCAATTATGTGAAGTTTAGGGTTACCTTCTAATGCTTCTAAGATAGCACCGTTGGCTGCCACGTGTCCAAACGTTGTCCATGGACTAACTTCTTGGAACTTCAACAACATCTTCCTCGTTGAATCGAAGGAACATGTTTTTTCCGACGCGGATGTTAAGGTTTTGTAGGTTCTATCTCCCGCGTCGTTCATGCGACTAAACAAAGCTTGAAGAAAATAAGATGAAAGTTTTTGATCTGTGTCACCGTATGGGGAACTAAGCTCGTTTAGCATCCACATGAGTTGTTGGATTCGGTTTGTATTGTTGTCGGAAAATGCACGTGCAGTTTCAAGGAGGATGTTTTGTGACCATGAGTTACCGGAGAATTCAAAGTTGTAGTAATCATGGGAGGGTGAGAAAGAGTAATTATCAGTTGTGGTGGGGGTGTTGATAGTATTATAAGTAGTGTTTGTGTTTGGAGTAGTGATAGTAGTAGTGGATGCATAAGGATAAGTATAATAGTGTTGTTTAGAAGAAGATGAGGATAAATCTTCATCATTGTTGTTATTATGATCCATGTAATAAAAGTTGTTGAAGCATTCTTCGTCTTCTTCTTGTTGGTTGTAATATTGATATGTTGTTTGTCTTGAGGATCTAGAGCTGCTAGAAGTTGTTAAGGTGGTGGTGGAGTTGAGGGAAGATGGATCAGGTTGATATTGTTGTTGAAAATTGACAAGCCTAAACAGCGTATCCATTTAACCAAAGAGATACATACACCAAATCAGCAATATAGTTGCTTCTTAGCACAAGCAATGGATGGCCCTAGTGATGTGTTTTTATTTTAACTGTGGGAGTTGGGGTACTGTACGTTGGAGATCATGATTAGAAGTTATTCAAACTTTGGATAGATTCTTTTTACCTTACAAAAATAGCTTCATTTTTCTAAATATATAGTAAAAAACAATATGTAAGTGAAAGAAAGCCTTATTAAATAAGTGTGTATACACACTATGTACTCCATTCGTCCTACACTAAATGAACTTTTTTTCATTTCACACATATTAAAAAAATATATAAGTAAAAGAGAGAACAAAAATGGTTTTGAATGTCTTTGTAAAATATTGTTGCATTCATCATTATCATAGTATTACCTTGAAGAAGTTATTTTGAGACAATATTTTATTGCAAATTGCTTGCTTATTTTAGGATGAAGGGAGTATAATAGAAGTAATAAAGTTTGAGTTTAGTATATCATTTCATACATTTACCCGTTACCCGATCTGATGATGTTAGATCAATTAGATTAGATTAAATAATTTGGAAAAAATCAATAATATATATTTTTTTTCCTGTAAAATATTCAGTAAAAAATTAATAATAAATGCGTAAATTGATCCTCAAAATAGTAAACATAAATAAAAAATAGTTCTTATTTTTTTCAAATTGGAAAACACATATTAAGAAGCAGGGGTGGCCTTGAGGGCGTGCTAGAGGGGCGGCGGCCCAGGGCATCATTTTTTTAGGGGCATCAAAATTATTATTTTTACTTAGTAATTAGTACTATATAAATATATTTCTTTTTAATTTGCTTTGATTTATTCTATTGAAAAATATATTTTTAGATAACTTTCATTATAAATAAATATTTTGCAACAAAAAACATAAAGAAAAATATTGAAATAATTAAATAGGCACAATTTATTGTTTTGCCCAAGGCACCAAAAATCTTAAGACCGGCCCTGTTAAGAAGAGTAGTTCATTTGTTAACTTATGTTATTTATTATGTGACATGTTAACTAGATGATGCGAGGTCACGTATATTTGATTTGATTAACGTGTCACATTATATTTTCTAATCAACAATAAAAATTATTACCTTTCTTTAAAAAAAAATTACTACCTTGATTATTTTCAATGATGCTTTATAATTTTATGGATGTATTGACTAATTTACGAATACTAGAGACTAGTTTGATTGCTATTTACAATTCTAAGAATTTCTTTTAACTAGACAATTTTGAGAATCAATAATTCTATTGCATTCACATTCATTGCATATTTCACAAGCTCATTCAATAATTTTATTTCCATTCCTTTTTGCGTAATCGATGATATGCTGGGAATATGCAAGTGGGGTTTTCTTTTCTAGGTTACATATTCTTTTATTGGGAGAGGGCTTCTTTTTGTTAAAAAAAGAAAAGGCTAACAGAGAAGGGCAATTGACTGAGATAAGTGCTTTACTAGTATCTCGGTCAATAAAAACTTGAAAAATAGAATAGGATGCATGACCTAGCTAGTTGATGCTTTATTTTTGAAATAGAAGAATTCTCTGACAAAAAGATGAAAAATAAAAAAGCATGAGGAAAAGCTAGCAGGGAAGGATCTTAGTGGATTAGCTTTTCATTCTTTTTTTAGAGATAAATATAAATTAAAGAAGAAAATAAAAAAGAATTAGTGATTGAGAAAACTATACAATACAAGTCATTGGATGAGTGGGAGCAGGCGTGCCCAACTGCCAATTGAGGTTTGAGAGTGTAAAAGCTGCCGGCGTGAGTCGTCATCATCAAACAAACCCACTATCATCATCATTTCATAGCTGCAGCAGTAGCACAAACTTAACCCACTCACGTTCCCTGCTGCCTCCTAATGCCTTTCCAAATTGGAGTATTAACCAACTTTTTTTCAATTTATTTTACATAATTCAAACAATTTAATCATTTTAAAGACAACTTTTTTTTGGGTCAAATAGCCCAATGACTAGAATTCTTTTTTAAAATGAATAAGTGGGGTATTCGGCGTTCGAACCCCGACTCCTGTAGATAACAATGCATTGTCTCTGTCACCTGAGTTAGGTTAATATTGAGGTAAATGGAGATATGCATAACCAATATAAATTTTTATTTTTCACTGAAAACTAATAAAAAATTGTTTACCGCTTGATACAAATAGTTTTATGGAGATTATAATGGGATGAGCAGCTCACTTGATTAATTTAAGGAATTAAAGAAATTAAGAAGTTAAAAGGTTTAGCATTTGAATCCTGACAAAAAAGAAAATACTAAAATATCAACTAACATATACTAGTATTTGTCATCCCAGAAAGAAAGTTTTATGGAGATAATGAGGACGACCTTGACCATTACCAGCTAATATGAATTTCAAAAGTATTGACGAAGGAGAAAATGAGGATCTTGTCCGAGAATTCTCAAAAGAGGAAGAGCGAAAGGGGTTATGGGAATGTGATAGTTCAAAAAGCCCTAGATCCAACGGAGTAAATTTTGTTGTCTTGAAAGTTTTTTTGGGCTGACATTATGAAAGTTATGTCAAAATTTCATCTAAATGATTGAATGGTTAAAGGGATGAATTGCTCTTTTGTTGTATTTGATACCAAAGAAGAAAAATCCGGTGAAATTGTTTGATCCCCCTTTCTTTAATTAACTGCATTTACTGCATTTACGAGATGTTATTAAAGGTCTTGGCAAACAGGTTGAAAAAAGGTGATAGGCTCGGTTGCATCAAAAACACAATCAACACTCATCTCAAGTAGAAAAATCTTATAAGGCATCCTAATTGCATATGAGATTGTGGACGAGGCTATGCGAAAGAAGAAAGGAGTGTTTATGTTCAAGGTAGATTTTGTGAAGACATGTAATTCGATTGATTGAAATTTTCTTGATTATATTATGCTTAAGATGGGGTTTCATGGTAGATAGAGGAGATCATGGATATCAGAATGTTTAAAATCAGTTACAATTTAGTTCTGGTGAATGGCAATTCCACAAAAGAGTTTGAGGTAGACCGAGGTCAGAGACAAGGCAACCTTGTCTCGCCTTTTCTTAATAGGCTTAGTCTTGTCTTGGTTTCTCACCATTTACTGCCAAGAATACTTGTAAACTTGCATCTTGGTTCAATATAGTTTTTTTCTTTTATTTTCTTGTTTTCCTTACTTTATTTCTATTTATGCTCTTCACTATGAAGAGTGAGTAGTCCTCTTATGTCTTGGAATCATGGAAAATAGTCTTATGACAAACATTCCATGATCCTTATTTCTTTTCAAAAATGGATTTTGGTATGGTTGTTAGAGCTTGGCTGGCCAAGTTAGATTGGTTTAGGCACAACAAGATCTGACAATCGTTTTTCAATGTTATCAACAAAGGAACAAAAACTAAAATTGATAATGAGAATATTGAAATATTTTAGACACCATATCGTTATTGAATCCCTCAGATCACGCTCCAAATGTTCCTAGGTCACATTGTGTTGGGGGGGGGGGGGGGAAAACTC
>Ga0228711_1008458_pt1 | contig 14413 bp, 4 predicted proteins | sample MedpolnodulmetaG_2_FD_177996 | JGI IMG/M metagenome (GOLD analysis project Ga0228711, IMG submission 177996) | Root nodule microbial communities from Medicago polymorpha collected in Santa Monica, California, United States - brown nodules | ecosystem: Host-associated > Plants > Roots > Nodule...
ACCCAATTCTGCTTTTCTTCAAAACAAAAAAGAAACCCAATTCTGCTCCATTCTAATTACCTGACACCTAAACATATTTTAACCCTCGAGTCTTTTGTAACAAAAAAAAAAAAAAAAAAAAAAAAAGGTCACATTGTCTTGCATTTTGGCTCCCATGTGGGGGCATTTTAGTAAAAAACCATGGCTACACCTAGGATTTTTCTAGGGTTTGCTTGCAACATTTTCTTACATTTGTATATAGATATACTAAGATTTTTACCTCCTTAATAATTTTAGAGTGATGCTATATCTCGCGACGGAGATTATAGCGAAAATTTCACGAGACAAATTTTTTTGTAATACTCTTTTTAAAAAACTCATATGCTTTCCTGTACAAAATAATCAACCGCTTCTCTGTGGAAAAATTAAGAAACTTTTCTTTGTAATCAAACCTCTACCAATTTATTGTGCTCCAACCTCCACCGATTCACCACTCACTCTATTTGTAGTTTTAATTTTGCTTTCTTAGAGTTTTCGAGACATGTTATAAAGGGATTCTGAATAAGATCGTGGAGCTTTGAAATTTGGATTTTTCGACTACTAAACGATGTCGGTGCCGGTAGTAGTCTAAACTGGTGGAGACGGAGAACAGGAGGAAGATGAAAGCTCTTCCCAAACAGAATAAGTTTCAAAATTGTTGAATGTGCTTTTTGTGCGGTTGGTAAGAACTCATTCGAAATCTCGGCGTGGAACAAACGCTCGTTTTAGAGATAACATGTAAGGAAGCTTCAGTAGCTAGTTTCCGGTAATGATTTTCTGAAATGTTACACAACTTGAAGGTGTTACTGTGGAGTTGGGTGAAACACGATGACGACGTCAATTCAATGGACATTTGGGGGAGAAGAATTACGGATTGGGTGTTTTTGATTTGGGAAAGATTTAATTATTTCCTCCACTGATAACAAGATGCAGAGTTGTCTTTGTTCATGGGTGTTTTTCTTTGAGGTGGAAGAGGAAAGTAGATGTGAGAGAAGAGAGAAATTGAATTAAAAGCGGGATCCATGAGATGATGTCATTTACACGTCATTCCTAAAACTCTCGGGATGGTTTTTGTCGGGAGACCTAGCATTTTTCATAATTTTATTCGGGAGATTGTTGGATATTAAATGTGTACACCTTTCTCAATCGAGATTCGAATCTTGAGTTGTCATGCTATGGAAGTCTAGTCAATTACGCTTGACTCAACCCACCTTGGTTAAATATATTAATATTAACTCCACTAAGAATGTTCTTTTTAAATGACTAGTGTTGTTAATTAATTGCTAGGTTAATTATTATTTTTTCGGTTGAGTTTGGATCCATAACCTCTAACTTCTTATATCTTAGTTCAAACCAATTAAACTATCCAATCACCAATTTCACTAAGAATGATGAAAATAATATTTGGAAAAAGTGAGACTGATGATTACAAGAGTAGTGATCATGTGTGGATATATTTTTTTATTACAAGATAGATGTATGTAGTAAAAACTTGCAAAAAGTACGAAGTGTATTAATAACACGAGTTTTGTTAACGAATGTCGTAAATATATTTGTTAAAGAGTTTATTGAAAGAAATTTTATCTTAAAAAAAAAATAAAAATTTGAAGCAACATATATATTAATAACTAGCCTAGCACAAGAAGTGCTAAAGGCTAAGGAGAGCAACGATACAACAGTGGCCACAAGGCAGAAAACTAGCACCTGAAACACCAAACAAAACAGAAAAGCGCCTACTGCTAAAAAACGCAGGGAACAAAAAAAACTGCCAGCATACAACAAGCAAAACTGGCAGAAAAATCCCAACAATCAAACAGCCTTGTCGCGCCACAACAACCCCTCCTTTTCAAACATTCTCGTAGGTTCCAACACCACTCATAAAAGAGGCAAGATGCAATCCGTAATTTACTCGACGACCAAACCCACGACAATGCCTTAATGTCATCCACCACCTCATCATAATTCTTTGATTGGTTCTTAAAAATCTTCGCATTTCGCTCCTTCCAAATTGACCACACCGACGCATGCCAAATCAACCAAAAAGCCTTCAAGGAACGGCTCGAATTACTCTCATAACTCCAACAAGCAAAATGCATGAACAAATTTCGCGGGGTAATGAAATTTATACCCAACCAATCCAACACCTTGCGCCAAATCAACACCACAACTTCACAATGAACAAAAAGATGGGTGGTAATCTTGTCCCCATGTCCACATAAAACACAACCACAAGGCTCCCCGGGGGCTAGGATTCTTCGGTACGCTAGATTAGATCTAGTCGGAATACGATCCATAAGGGCCATCCAAGAAAAGGCCACCACTTTAGAAGGAGCCAGATTCCTCCAAAGCTTAATAAAAACCTCTTCTTCTTCGACACTCAAACCGTCCTCCAACACCATGAATTCCTCTAGCAATTTATAAGTAGAGCTAACCGAAAACATGCCTCCCTCTTCCGGCAACCAAATCCATTCATCCTCCTCCTCCTCCAAGGAAACCCTTCTTAAGAGATGTAATAAATTATCCATTAAATTATTTTCCCAAAGAAAAGTGTCCCTCCTCCAATTAAAATTCCAAGAGACCACACCATTATGCAAATGCCACAAATCCCCAACCTTAGCATCCTTTTGTAATGACAAGGAAAAAAGTTGTGGAAAGGTAATAGTTAGTGATTGCTCACCAATCCATCTATCATTCCAAAAACTAGCACCCCTCCCATTCACAACCTTCCGCTCCACCCTACTCGAGAACCAATTAACTCCCACTCCCGCCTCCAACACCATCAAATCCTTCCACCACTTGGATTCAAACCGTGGCCATCTAGTTCCCTCCACTGGAGTAAAGCCGGAAATGTTATCGCCATATTTCTCCCTCAACACCACTTTCCAAAAGGGTAAGCCCTCTTGAAGAAGACGCCATTTGAAGAATACAAATTGTTACTTTTGTCAATGTAATAAATACACAACTAACCTGCTTTAGTTGGTATGATGATGTTAGTTTGAGACATTTGAAGTGTGTTTTTTTCAAGATCTCAAATTCGGTTTTCTCTGATACCAATTTTATTGGGTTAGTAACTTTTTTATATTGTGTACAAACTTACTTCTTTTAGAATAAATTAATCAATGTTTTAAGAACATTCATTAATATTCTTCTAATAATCATTAAAACTGATTAATAGCATATTAAAGATAGTTTTGTAAAGAGGAAAAAAAAAGTTTTGTTAAGAAAGATTATTTACGGTACTACATAATAAATTACCATGAAAAATCTTAAAATTATAGTGCATGCATGCATGCTGGTGCTTCTTGTGAATGGGGACATGAACGAGAATGTGTGCATCCCTCGCAGTCGCAATGAACGAAGGAGTGTGTAGTCTTTAAGGAACATCCATCAAGTTTGAGGTGGATTGGGATTCCCTTTAACAAACACACACTTCAAGTCAAGTTTAGGTAGACCACAGTTTCGGTTTGAGAGCCTCCCAGGTGTCTCCAACTAATGTTATGTTATATTCTTATTCCATTTTTTAACACCGATGCAGTCTTCTCTTTAAAAAAATAACAAAGAATAATAACAAGTGTTCTTGATACATTAGTTAAAACGGAACTTATACAAATTGAGGTATACCGGTACTCTGATTCCTAAATTTATAAAATAATGATTATTTTATGAAATAAAAAGTTATTTGTCAATATTTATATTTTAGAAAACATCATTTCATTGTTTATAAAAATCATATTATATTTTTAACATTTTCTCTTAAAAAATAATCAATATTCTTTATTATGAGTGATAAAAATTCAAAACAATTAAATTTTATTTCGTCGAAACTTTTGGTAAATAAGATTTAATTATTATGATTGTCAATGATAAAAAATAATTCTTTTTCTTCAAAAAAAAACCTCATTTAATTATTAATTTAATAATTTGGTGTACCGATACATCCAAATTCTTGGATGTACCATAGAATTTACCTAATTAAAATATTAAAAAAATAAATTTGTATTAAAATATAGTATAATTATCATTAAGACGAATATAAACAACATGTACTTTTAAAATAAAGTTTTTTTAATAAATTCTTTAGCCAATAATCTTAGAGCATTAGGTAGTAAGACCCAAATAATAATCATACTATATAAAATGTTACGGGAAAGAGGAATTGCCACCCATTAAGTAGTCTTCTCTTTTCTCTTTGTATTTGAATCTTTTATTTTGAGCAACTTTTGTATTTAATCTTATTCTATCAGTTTTTTAACTAAGTGTCAAATTTAGAATATTTTTTTATCCTATAGTATTTTACTATTTTATTAATCAATGTAAATATAAAACTATTATAGTCAATAATACGAAGTTTTCACCGCGGATCAATATCTCCATTTGAGAGTCAAGGATCAAGAATAGAGGCTAAAATACATCTTCAATCCTTATAATTCTTTTTAGGTTAATAGACTAATTAAATGGAAACTAAAAAAAAATAAAGAGACTTGCTTGAAACTTTTTTTGAAAGATGCTTAAAACTTTTAAAAGTCAAGAGATTAAATCTATATATATATTTATTAATATTGATGTCATATGAATTTCCCATTTTGCCTCTAGGAGGGGCATTTTTGTAATTTTCTAATTGATGAATTCTCTTTGTTGCCACATCACTATTTTTTGCCATATTTCCCATTTTGCCTTCATCAATTTTTTTTAATTGTTTTCTAAATTTTATATTTTTAATAAATTTTAACTATTTTCCAATTTTTATGTTTTTAACTATTTTTCAATTTTTTCTCCGAAATTCACTTGCTTCTACATTGCCGTTGTGGGAGATTAAGGTATCGTTTGACCCGGCTTTTTTCCAACTTCTCTACATTTTTAAGGAGAAGTTAGGCCAAACACAATATCAATTAAGTACTTACTAAAAAAATTACTTTTTTTGAATGCATAAAATTGAATGGAATGAGCTTTGGCCAAAAGTTGTTGAATGTTACTTTAAAAAGCTACTTCTCGACAATTTATTTCACAAGCACCTCTTTTCAACTCACGCTGAAAACCTTTTCTTTTATTTTTTAATATTATATTTCAATATGTTTTTTCTTCCATTTAACTTTACTTTATTTTATTTTTTTGAACCGTTCCATTTAATTTTTTAAAGAGGTTCCATTTAATTTTATTATCTTTTTTTCAATGGAATTTTATTATCTTTTTATCACTTATATATTTAATTTCAATATTGTTTAATCATCGCAACCTCGCAAATATTTTTATTCACGCTGTCATTTAAGGATACCAAATATTTTTATTTCCTTTCTTCAACCTCGCGAATATATACACACACATTAACGTTTAGAGTAATATTTTATGTTAGTCTGTCTGTTTTTTTGTTACGCTAATGCGTATTTTTTTTAGTGTTGCTTGATTGAGTGCTACCTCACTTATTTTTTTAACTATTTTTCAATTTTTTTCTCTCGAATTCAGTTGCTTATACACTGCCGTTCTGGGAGATTAAGATACCGTTTGACTCGGTTTTTTTTTCAACTTCTCTACATTTTTAAGAAGTTAGGCCAAATACAATATCAATTAAATTCTTACTACAAAAAGGTACTTTTTTTAATGCGTAAAATTGAATGGAATGAGTTTTGGCCAAAAGTTGTTGAATGCTATTTCAAAAAACTACTTCTGGACAATTTATTTTACAAGCATCTCTCTTCAATTCACGTTGGAAACATTTTCTTTTATTTTTTAATAGTATATTTCAATATGTTTTTTTCTTCCATTTTTTTTTTTAACTGTTTCATTTAATTTTTTTTAAGCAGGTTCCATTTAATTTTATTACCATTTTTTCAAAGGAATTTTATTATCTTTTTATCACTTATATATTTAATTTCAATATCGTTTAATCATCACAATCTCACAAATATTTTTATTCTCGTTGTCATTTAATGATACCAAATATTTTTATTTTCTTTCTTCAACCTCACAAATACACACACACATTAGCATACTTTATGTGTGTCTGTTATAAAATTTTGATTTTAATTAAAAGTAAAGTTGTAGATGTCTTTTCTTCAAAAAAAGTATAGATGCCTAAAACAGCTATATATATATATATATTGCACCTTTATATTGTAACAAACTATGCATATCTTTTTCTTATTCAAAAAAACTAAACATGTCTGTTTTCATGACACTAACAATGTAACAAATATAATATCATATAATATAAATTCTTATCATTTTGCAAGACACCAAAAATATGGTATTCTTATAACGAAATTTGTTATAGAGTATAATTGAAATAGAAAAAACCAACTATTTTGATATTATTATTATTTTAGGCTCCTTAAATTGTTTCTTCTATTCAAATATTTAACAAGTCATTTATATGATGATACAGATTTGTATTCATGTTATACAAAATAAAAGTTATTGAGTAAATATAGTATTTGTAAAAAAAAAATATCTTTAATTTTTTAACATTTTTAGCCTTCAGAAAATATTTTAAACATTTTTTATTTATTATGTTAATTCATAATAAATTCAAAGTTTTGTCGTCATGAGTTTACTTCAGTTGATAGGAACAATGCATAAATATATGTCAAGTCCAGGGTTCAAACCCCGGATACCATAAAAAAAATAATAATCAAAGTTTGTAAGGATTAATATGACTTAACTTGAATTATATAGCTTTGATAGTTGAACATTCGCATTTATCAGACTTGTGATTAAGTGAACTCATTGTGTGCTTTTTTGCAATGTATTCATTTGCTGGACATTGTTGCAGCTGGCCGAAAGGGCAATAACATGTGGCTTCAGCACTGGTTTTCCTGCTTTTCCTTCCAATTCAGTACAAACTCTTTGTCTCTACTTTTAATAACTTAGTTTCCTTTTTCAATAGTTATCATATCCAATTCTTCCATCCAAGACTTTTTAATCTATACGGCTTTCAATCAAATGAATTAATGGATGAATAAAATCAATTATTATATCATTACTTTCAGGAAATATTGAATCTATTTTGTTATTGCAACTTCAAATCTCATCCAATCAAAAGACCGCAATTGAAAATCTGATTAGTGCCTTAGAAAGTTGTTCATGAAATTTTTCTGCTTTAAAATCACATGAATAGAGAATTGGAGGGTGACACACATTTTTCAATTTGAATAACTGATAAGTGCTCAAAAGTAATATCTTTCTTGTGTTAAAATAGGCATTTTAGTGATTTATTTTGTAAGTTATCTAAGGAAAAGCAGTCATTTGTTGTAATTTCATTATTTATGTTTTCCATGCCTTACTCTACTCAAACTTGTGTAGGAAATGACAAGCAAGGATCAAGAAACAACTTTCCAAACCAAGCAGAACTCGCTTAAGCGAGGGAAATTCGCTTAAGCGAGAAAGTTCCAGGGAGCAGCATTGAATCTCGCAGCCACCTCGCTTCTCAACTCGCTCGTAGAAATCAGTAACTCGCTTGCGCGAGATTAATGTCGAGAGTAAACTAAATTTCGTTGTCCATCTCGCTTCCAGTTCGCGCAAGCAAATATTTAAAGACTAAAGCCAACTCGCTTAGGCGAGTTCATCTCGCTTACGCGAGATTAATGTCGAGAGCAACTTCATGAGTCGCTATCAGTTCGCTTCCAGCTCGCTTACGCGAGATTTAACATCTCCAGGGGATAAGGTCCACGTGGCATCCATCTCGCTTAAGCGAGATTTCACGAATTCAGCCCATATAAATAGTTTCCTCTTCTCTTTCCAACCATTCCATTACATTTGTATTACATTTTTCTGGTTTTTAGAGAGAGACTAGGGCTTTTCTAGAGAGAGAAACACAAAGCAAGGTAGTTAGGAGTAGATTCAACCCAAGATTTATTGAGACATCACGAATCTAGGCATAAAATCTTCATCTTTTCTTCATCCTTTGCAAAGCTATCATAGACATATGTAGCTACATCTACCCTTGCAGGTTTTGAGGTATTCAAACAAGCTATTATGTAAACTCTTGATATTTTAATATATGGTTCTAGCTTATTTATTCAATATCGTTGTTATTCTTGTGTTTAATGTTTTATTGAGATTCAAAATGATATTGACAAATACTTTTGAGTATAAGAAATAGAATAACAATCTATCTTAAGTTTTCATTCTAGACATAGATGTTAATATTTGATAATCACTTTTAATCTAGAACTTAATGCTTTTGGGTCGTTTAATAGGTTGGGAAGTCGTCGATTAAACAATCCAATCGACTTTGTGATTGTTTAAATGTCTGGGAAATCGACATCTATCGATCCCTTAGAAATAACGATATTATTTGGACACGAATGGTATTGTTGAGTGATTGTGATAATATCGTTTAAAAAGCTAGAATCCGTTATTTGATCGAGAGATTGTAGCTGTTACGCTTGGTTGATATCTCTAACCCCAGGCGAAATAGCCCTATCTCGTCTCGCTTTACTTTCATGTCGAATAGTTAAAAATAGTTTTACACAAACAAACAATTTATACCCAAACACTTAATGTGATAAATGATGTTAAAATGCTTAAGATATACGCAACTCCCCGCGGAAATGATCCTATTATACTTACGTGTAAATAGTTTTATGACATGTAAAAATCTTACATCAATAACTAAATGGGTAGAGGATTGGATTGGTTGTTTTTGCAATCATATTTTCCTAATTACTATGAGTGGAAATTTTGAATAAAGAGAACATTGTAGGACAGATTGTGAATAATGAGACTGTCTGGTTTAATTTTTATTGCAGAGATATAGTAAAGCTTAATATCTGCTAAGGTTAACTGGCTTATCAAGAAAATGAGCGAAGGTGATGGAATTCTTCTCAAGATGTGACGCGTGGGCAAGTGTATGTTACTAGGATAGTTGCAACCAATCTAACACTCAAACCACTTAAAGCACTTTAAATTTACCATCCATAATAATTTCATATCAGAAAGAATAATTATTAGTACTAGATAGATACAGAGCAATTAATTATTACTAATTTATGATATTTGGGTTTGGTCCAATAAGTTTCAGTTTCATCCATGGTGTGTAATTACTTGAATTGTTGAATAACATAGATTAAGTAGTTGCAGCAAGAGTTCATTAGGTTTGACCAAATATAGAAAATAAACAGATATAGGGGTACTTGTGGGGAAGTTATTACTCCTTGAGTTCACCATCCTATATATGGAAGCCTAACAGTGTGTCAGAAAATTCCAAAGGTGAGTATTGTTGATTGTTAGTTGAATCACCATTTTATCTTTGTTAACTATTAACATGTTGAATTGTTTCTAATTTGTTTCATCATATTGTTTTTACAGGGACGCGGGGGAGAGGAGATAGTTACTCCGGTTAGGTGTTCAAGTCGGAGTAGGAGCATTGCCACTTCTCATGTATAAGCTGTTTTTGATGGCTCTCCTACATAACCTAACCAGCGAATAACTTTGCTTGCCTTCAATGTGAATGTATCCTTTTCTATTTTCTATTAACAAAATTGTCTTTTCTTCTAAATCTTCTAACTTTGCTTATAAAATGTTGAATACCATACACATGTGCAGTTGTTCTACTCATTTGCATACCTTCTGAAAGTATTTTAAGTTGAGACTTCATAAAAATATTGCATTGAGTTTTTGGGAAGAAAAATTCTAAAAATATGAGTGTCCATACTCCTACATTTATCTTTTTGAAATGAAGGACACCACTATATCATTGAGTTATAACTAAAATGAAGGTTCAAATTATAGTTCTTACACATCCATAAATGAGTTAATTAAAACAAGAAGGAAACAACTCAATTTATGATGTTTGAAACAAAAGAATGTTGGAGTACTACGTCCACAATCCATACTCCTAGATCAACAATCTTTTTCAACTCTTCTGAATTTGAAATTACTACACAAATAACATGAATGGGGAAGAGATCAAACACAACTATATACGTGTGTTCCTGATCCCATACCTGATAATCGTGCACAGTTATGCAAGTTAAATTTTACCACTGCTCATTAGTCTAAAGTCCCTCAAAAAATAAGTACTTTAATTGAAGATCAAAATTAAATAAAATTGTGTACTGCATCTTCAAATACTATTCAAAAGGAAGGAAGTCTTTGTAGCAATTATTTTTTAAGGGGTGGCTGATATTTTACTCTGTAAAATTTGATTGTCTTTAGATCTCTTCAATGTTGATAATGTATATACATGAGTCTATTTTAGCTATTTGAGATAATTAGTGGTGTATCTAAATCGATTGTCTTTAGATCTCTTCAATGTTGCTAATGTATATACACGGGTCTATTTTAGCTATTTGAGATAATTAGTGGTGTATCTAAATAGATAGACCTGACTACTATCTCGAATGTTGATTGTAGTATATGCTATTTTGATGCTTTGATAAATATTTTAAAAGGGTGCACATTTCTAATGTTTGTGTAATATGTTTACTTGTTTGTGTAATATGTTTACTTAATTCTCACATTTATAATCAACAACAATCTCCCTTAATTTGATTATTTTTCCTTTAGAACAATTTTTTTACAAAATACGTTATTCAATTTGTGCGAAACACGGGTTTGTAACTAGTTAAACTAAAAATAAAATAACAAACTGATTATTATTATTTTTTAAATAATAACCGTGTCCGAGTCTGAAAGAAATTGATAAGCGACACATCCCAGTCCTTGTGAGCCTAGCTCATTTGGCATGGACAATATATAATATATGCAAGGTCTGAGGTTCAAACCCCGACCACCACAAAAAAAAAGCGACACAGCCCACTAAAGGGAAGTTTCACCCAACATTTATACTCTCACCCTTACATTTTGTGTAAACTTCCTACTTTACCCTTTATATTAAAATATTTCATTTTTTTTTAATTTGTCACTTAACCGGTTGCAAGCACCAACACTATCAGAATTGATGTTTGCGGTTATCGTTTCCTGTCTGTGCATACCAACCGCTTTCTGGGTTGCATCATCATCGTCGTCGTCGCCATCGTAAAAAATTCTAGGTTTTTTGGGTTGCGGATATCAATTATTTTCTGGTTGCGGTTATCATTTAGAGTATGCATTCGTTAATCATGAATTAGTTTTATGGGTTTTGTTTGTTGGGTTTATTCGATTTGCATTTTGCGTTTTGCTGATTGAGATCTGGTTTTCGAAAGAGACTTCTCAAGCTTTCCGGTCTACAACATTCTCCCTCACCGGAAAACTTAAAATCATGTTGTCTGGTTCATTGTGATGTGGCTGGAGAGAATTGGGATGAACATGGTCTTGATTTCCTTCAAAATTATTTCCCGGATGTTATTGGCATATATGGTAACTTACGTGGCCTTTTGGGTTGGATTTATTTGTTGATTGCACGGTGCCACACGTATCATTTGTGTTGATATAGGTGTAGTATTAACTGTTAAGGATTTAATAACAAGGACTTAAACGATAATACAACAAATTTCTGAAATCATTTCTCTCGAAAAAAAAATGAAATCGTTTTCAATGCCTTTAGGAAAACTAAAATAAATACCGGAAATGTTCAAGAACGGTGTCCGGAAATATATCTACATCATGTACTATCACGTATGTAGGGTGAACAACGCATCTGCATTCGGAAATGTTGGAAGTTGGGGTGAGAAATAATTGTATTAAAAGTTAAATGACAAAAAGGGTAATATTGAATTTTTTTATAATTTGTAGGGGTGTGAAAGTATAGGTGTAGGATTATAGTGTAAAATTTCCCCACTAAAGTTAGTAAATGATAAATCTGTAAATATTTGGGCTATACTTCAATAAGGCCCACCTGTACAGCTAAACTAAACAGTGAACAAAGCTCCCTCGTTGAATTTTCTGGACATGTGTTTTTGCTACAACACCGGGTCTTCTAGAGTTGTATTTTTTGCACAAGTTTTATTGGATGGATGTAAAGTATCTATACTTAAAGGGTATCTACAATGAAATTTTATTACTACGATACATCACTCCAGATTTTTTAAAATGGATTGTATGAAAGGGAAAAATGATGGTTTACCATTTGATGTCAAGGTAAAATTGTTTTATACCGATAATGTACTGCCATTAGACTCAAAGTATCAAGGTAGTGGTGGCAAACATGGACGTCTCAAAAACAGCACACTCAGGGTGTAAATAAATATTTAGAAGAGAAAAACAAGCAACAAAGGTAAGGGTAGGTGTTTAGATGGGGTAGTTACAAACTGATTTCACTTTAGAATTGTCGCAGTTTTAAATTTTGGCTAGAGTAATTAATTGATTTTTTTGTTTGGATAGTCTAATTGAAATTCTTCATTTTAAAATTTTTGTTTGAATATATATATTAAATATATACTATATATATATATATATATATATATATATATATATATATATAAAAATAAAAAAAAATCTCTCTCAGCTCTTTTGGGCTGGTTTTTTCTCTTTCCAAAAATGTATTCAATTTTCAATACAAATAACACATGTAACAAATAGATAAGAATAAATTTAAATATTAAAATAAAAGTGTAACAAATACAAATGTCCAATTTTTTACTTTATCATTTAAAAAGTGTAACAAACTAGATGAGTGTATATGTATTTACTTTTTCATTATCTAAATTATACTCTTAAACAACAATTTTTTCTATAATAAAGATTGTTGTTGGTGTCATTAAAAAAAAAAAAATTTATTCCTAAAAAAAAAATTAGATTATATTTTTTTATTATATTGTTGGTTTCATTGAAATAGATAATCATGATTAGTTTGATTTATTGTAATTTGAAAGCAAAAAACATTTTACTTTTAATCAAAATTAAAATTTCATAAAAAACGCCGTTCATAATTTTCAATCGTTGGCTCAATAAAAAGAGGGGAAAGACGGGCACATGAGTGTTCGTCTTTTTGCTAGTAAAATATAAGAACAAAAGCTTCGCCTGAAAGAAGAAAAAAAGAAAAAGAACAAGAGCTTATTAAGCCATGTAGGTTGGTATGATGTTCTTGGCTTAAAAACTTGAAGTGTATTTATTCAAAAGTCTCGTGTTTGATTCTCTTCGGTACCAATTTAAGTGGACTAGTTTATTTTTTTAGAATAAAAAACTTATTTAAAGTTGGTTATTGTCGTAAATTTCAAAAGTTTTGAAGTAAAAGTACAAATGTAGAATAAAAAGTGATTCACATGATGACAAGATTTAAACGTTGGGTCAAATTTGTACTTTTAGAAAAGTTGAGAGACCAATTTAATTTTTTAAAAAGAATAAAGGGAGTAATTTGCAAAAATTGGAAGGAAAAGATAGTATTGGAACTAATCTAGAAAATTTTGGAAAAAATAGAGAGAAATAAGTAAAATTTGAAAATAAACAAAAACGAACGTATACTATCTGAAGGTTTTACAAAATTTTATAAATTAGAGAGATCAATTTGAAGTTTACAAAGTAAACTCAACTTCTTAGTTTTTAGGTGATATACGATATTTTTGGATTTTTTTCTTATATTTTAATCCAAAAGGATATTCACCGAATCATTCTTTAAAAAAAGAGCATGTATAATCTATTTTACCACCGTTCATAAATGTAAGGTATCACTAAATAAATCATGATAAATAAAAAAAGTTGATGGTATTTGATGTTACTTTGCAAATTTATCTTTCAAGCGGAAGAGTTTTTTGCGATCTACAATCCATGTTCATAGCAATGACAAAAAATTGATAGAAGAATTACTTTTTAAACAATGAAGTTTGGTCGAAATATATGACGAAGTTGATTCAATTAGTAAGAATGTATTCTAATCACTTCAACGATTAAGTTAATTTTCCTTTGAGGTGGATACTAAATTGTGAATGATGCATATCTTGAAGTGGATACTATTTTGTAAAATTATATATATGTGTAAAAAATCGTATATTTATTGTTTTCTTAAACATATATATCATTGATTATTGAAAAACAAATTAACAAATTCTTAAAAAGTGGCTTGAGACACTCGTCAAAAAGTCATGTTTTTTATGAGTGAGAAATGTAACAAACAAAACTAACGCCCGATCCTATTATCTACAAGTTTATTTGAAATGATGCAGGGAACACAACGACTGCAGATAATTATTGACAGAGATAATTATTGACAACTATAACAAATAGGATACTTAAATGCAGGTTCTAGTTGTCATGATTCATGGGAGAAAAAATGCCGTCATACATAGACTGCTCCCAAAATCAACTTTGCCTTCAAAGCCAATAAAATACTACTACTATAGGCAAGACCAATTGCTGCAGGAATTTCAAACTTCTTGACCAACTGTTATCAACCGCTTCTTTTCCCACCCTACATTTCTCAGCCACCCAAATGTATTTTGCACATTTGGAAGGTATTAACCGGTGTCTCACTAATGCTAGTTTTTTTTTTGGACAGAAAACTATGTAGTTTTTCGAACAAAAA
>Ga0228711_1008459_pt1 | contig 14412 bp, 8 predicted proteins | sample MedpolnodulmetaG_2_FD_177996 | JGI IMG/M metagenome (GOLD analysis project Ga0228711, IMG submission 177996) | Root nodule microbial communities from Medicago polymorpha collected in Santa Monica, California, United States - brown nodules | ecosystem: Host-associated > Plants > Roots > Nodule...
GTGTATAACTCGAAACACTCACCAAAACACAAGACCACTTCCACGCACAGTACCGCTTTTCTGTTCTGCTTCCTCTTCGTTCTCTTTCTGCTTCGTATTCGTTCCTCTTCGTCTTCGACAAAATCGCTGTTTCAGATTTCACACCATCGACGTTTCGATTCTGCTTTCAAATTTTGATTTCGATTTAGGGTTTCGATTTCGTTTCTCTTTCTGTTTTACGAAACCTCGTCGTATTCGTCCTCTTCTCTTTCTGTTTTGCGAGCAAAATCCCCAAATCTGGATATTTAGGGCTTATGTTTTACGTTTTATTCTTATCCTTATGTTATTTTAATTCCCAAATCTCTTATTTTAATTCTTATGTTATTTTAATTCCAAAATCTCTTATTTAATTATTTTGATTTAAATGTTTAATAACCCAATTTAAAGTTTTTTAAAAAAATATATAAAATTAGTGACGTGTAAGGGTATTATAGGTATTTCATACATTTTGAAGTTTTAAAAAAAAAAAAAATTTGACATGTCAGTGCCACGTCAGCACCGTTAGTGGTTATTTAACAGCATGGACTAAAAGTTGTAACAAAAAATTTTGTAAGGACTAAAAAGTGTGATTTATATTTATAGGGACCAAAAACTTAATTAACCCTTATTTTAAATAACCGCATAAATTTTTATAAGGTTTTATTATTTTGGATACCAAATTAAAATTAGACAAGGACCATCGCCAAAATTAACTATTTCCTTGGACTTTTATTTATCTTCATCTATTTTTTTTATTTTGTATTTTTCTCCTTTCTTTTCTTTCGGTTTTTACATACACATATAAAAGCAGAAGACAAATGTGCAAAACACGCATGTACCTTTAATAAAAATTGAGGTGAGGTTTAGTATGGGAATGGGGAGTTCTTTCCCTTCATGGGAAAGTTGAACCACAACCATAGATTTATTACTTTTTTAATTGAATGGTTAGGATTTGTGACTTGGTAATTGTTGTGAATTGTTGCATGGCATTGTGGACCACAACAGTGGTCCCCACCATCTGATTAAAATACAATATTTCATTTATTTGTATTAGGTAATGGGCTGGCAATTTACTTGGGCCTTTGTTGCTGTAAGTTGAATTTTCGATGGCCCTTCTAACTTAGTTGCTAAATGTAGCTGCCATATTAAATATTTTGATGCGCTGCCATATGAAAAAGAATTACATGAGAAATTAATTGGTTATTAAAATGATATTAAAATAAAAAATAACGTTTAACATATTAAAATTATGTGTGACATAAATAATGTTGTTTATATTAAATTAAGTTATAGTGTTTATGAAATTTTAAAAAAAATATTTGAATTAACGTGATTATTAATTTTGTTTTGGAAAAAATTACTTACTATTTTAAATTACATGATTAAAAATATTTTTCAAGTGTTTTAAGTCTAAGAATTTTTTCATTTAGGTAAGACTTTAGAGTTTGATCATTTATTGAACAGTTTTACAAGTGATTGAGGTCTAAGAATCTTTTCATTCCGTCCAAACATTAGAGTTTGAATATTCTTTGAACAGTCTTACAAGTGGTTTAGGTCAAATAATCTTTCCAGTCGGGCCAGACCTTGGAGTTTGAACATTCATTCAACAGTCTTAGAAGTAATTTAGGTCCAAGAATGTTTTCTCCCGGGTTAGACCTTAGACTTTGAACATTCATTCAACATTCTTACAAGTGGTCTAATAATCTTTCCATTTCCGCCAAACATTAGAGTTTGAACATTCATTAAACAGTTTTATAAGCGGATTAAGTCTAAGATTGTTTCCTTTTAGATGAGAGTTTAGAGTTTGATTAATCATTGATCCTTCTTACTTTTGGTTTAGAGCTAAGATTCTTTTCCTTTTAAATGAGCGTTTAGAGTTTGATTAATCATTGATCCTTCTTACTTTTGGTTTAGGCCTAAGATTCTTTTCCTTTAGATGAGAGATTAGAGTTTGATTAATCATTCATCCTTTTTAGTAATGTTTTAGGTCTAAGATTCTTTCCGTTTAGATGATAGTTTAGAGTTTGATTAATCATTGATCCTTCTTACTTTTGGTTTAGGTCTGAGATTCTTTACTCTTAGATGAGAGTTTAGAGTTTGATTAATCATTGTTCCTTCTTACTTATGTTTTAGATCCAAGATTATTCCCGTTTAGATGATAGTTTAGAGTTTGATTAATCATTCATCGCTCTAACTAATGAAATATACTTAAAATTCTTTCCATAATAATTGTCAATTTACTAATATACCCCTTAAATTCCATGTTTTTAGGGTTAGGGTTAAGGTTGGGATTTTTTCTTTCTAGTTGGCCACATATTACATTAACACTTCTCTCATCCTTATAATATATTTATCGTGACTTTTTGTTCTTAATACTTGCAATATTTTCTCAAATATTCATATGACACCCATTATTTTCTTCATAGAGACCTCATCCCTTTTCATTCTTTAACAATCTCCTTTCTCCTTCCTTTAACCTTACCTTTCTCTTCTGTCAAAATTGACTGCAACTTCATTCCTACCTCTGATTAAATTTCAAATACACACACAATCATGGAATGCTCAAGCGGTTCTAACCCAAGTTGTAATCGATTCGGCAACACGAAGCAGAAATATTTCAAAACTTTGTCTAATTCTTGCTGTAAATGCAAATAGAAGTGTTTCTGCGAAGCTACCGACGGAAAACTCGACGGTCCAACAACTGGAGTTGCAAAACAAGGTTCGTCTGTGAGGTCTTTAACAATGGATGAACATATCGAAACTTTAATCCTCGTGTATGAGGGTTTGCTTGAAGAAATCCGGAAAGATTTTGAAATCGGAAACGATGCTATGAAGAAAACGATGGAGTTTGAGGTCAGTAAAGTGAAGACCGATTGTGAGATCCAAATATCGGAAATGAAAAAATTGCTTGATGCTCATGTTGCTGAAACGTCAGAGATTCAGTGTCTTGAGATGTTAAAGTTGAAGGAAAAAGTTGTTAAGGCAAGGAGTTCAAGTTCTATGGTGAAATTTGTAGTTCTTGCGATAATAGTGTATGTGTTCTGTTGTATTTCAGGGGGCTTCTAAGTTTAAGTTTAAGTTGTTCTATATTTAAGTTTAAGATGTTTAAGTTGTTCTATATTTAAGCTTAAGTTGTTTAAGTTTATGTGTAGTTTGTTATTTGTACTGTTTATCTGGATGCTTATTGTTTAGATGTTCTACTTTTTAATTTTTAATTTTCTGGGCAGATTTTATCAGTAAAGTCTGGATTATTATTTTTAAGTTATTCAATTTCTGGGCAGATGTTTAAGTTGTTCTTGAATTTATTTAACCTGCAATTTATGGAGAATTCTGGATGCTTATATTTCAGTTGTAAGTTGTTCAATTTCTGGGCAGATTTAAACAGATGCTTATTTTTTAGTTCTAAGTTGTTAAATTTCTGGGCAAATTTAAACAGTCAAATCTATATTGTTTTGTTTAATTTATTATATTTCTGGAAAAATCGATGGATTTGAAATCTTTGTTGTTTTTTGTTTGTGTTAATCTTTGTTGATTTTTATTGGTATTAAAAAAATAATGTATAAACCTTTTCCATATAATAAGTCAACTTTTTGTGTCCTTTATGTAGTAGCCGTACGATAGAGTTGTAAAATTTGACAACATAGACATTTTCTATCAGTGATGTTACAGTCAATCAATGGGTAGTCTCAACCTACAACACTGTTCAATGTACTTGTCTCAACTTGTCTCAATCTAAAGCATTGTTCAATGTACTTTTGTTCAGAATCATAGTCTGTCAATAGTAATAACTATTATTACCTATACTGAATTTTGTTTCTTCATAGACATTCACCATCCGTTTACATCGTTCAACTAAGGTTACATAGGTAATAACAAAGGCGGGATCACGTTGGCTAGAACTACTTGCATTTGCAGCATTAATGGCATCTTTGATACTCTTGGTCCATCTCGGCAAAACAATACATGTTGGCATGACAACAATGTTTAGATGGATTACAGCATACAAAATATGTTCACAAGGAATTCCAAAAGTCTCCAACCTCATACAAGAACAACCAAATTTTAAGCTTTCTTGACAGAAGGTAACATACCATTGTACATCTTTTCTAGGATATTTAGAAACATTGTAGGTAAAGATTGAACCACTTCTCATTTTACCTTCAATCTTACAACAACAAGCTCTTTCTAACATCGGCCTAAACATCAGAAACACAGACCTAGTGTACAAGTTTGCAGCTGATCTCTCTAGACATTTGTATTGGGTTTGAAGCACAGTTTCTCCATACGAAGACTTATAATCCATCTCAATTTCTTTGTATCTCAAGTGATTTAGCCAACGAAAATATTGTAGCAAAAAACAAACCAGATTTGAAAGAACACTTACATATTTTCCAAATTCGGAGTGCAAACCTTCACATCTTGAAGTCGTCCGAAAACCAGCAAAAAACTTTCCCCTGAAATGTGCAGCAGCCCACATCTTTCGCTTTTCATACATTTCCAACATCCAACTGTTTCCTTCCAAACCAAACTCAGACAAAAGCTCCAACCACTTACGATCAAAATCATCAACCTCAATATCACCCAACATGCAACGCTTGAACTTTTCCACAAATTGAAGACTTTTTATGTTGGTAGTTGCGTTGCGAATAAGATGCCAAGCACACAACCGATGATAAGCATCAGGAAACACCTCCCTAATTGCACTTCTCATAGATAAATCACCGTCTGTAATCACGGACCAGGACATTTGCCATCCATTGCTTCAAGAAATTTTTCCAAAACCCAAACATAACTCTCTTGCGTCTCATCCCCAACAATTGCACTAGTAAATATGACGCTTTTGTTGTGATGATTTACACTGGAAAATATAACCAATGGTGTATTATATTTTATTTTCTGATAAGTAGCATCAAATGCCAAAACGTCACCAAATAATGAATAATCCATCCGATTTACTCCATCACACCAAAAAAGATGCTTAAGTGACCCATCCGCGTTCACAGTATGCTTCCAGAACATCATATCATCCCGGGCACACATTCCTTTAAGGAATTCAACTGCAGCATCGACATCAGAAGTCTTATTACCACTCTCTTTAAATTGATCATTGTACATATCTCTTCTTGTAAAGTGTAATTTGTCATACCCACCGGCTTGTGTGGCAAAATAACCATAAATGCGCGACGTGGGAATGCTAGATTTTCTCATGGCTTTCATTTGGTATTTGTCATGATCAGTCATCTTCCTATGGGCTAGTAACATTCTTTCATACTTAACATCCAAGAACGAGTGATTGTGGACATCATCAAATTATTTAATGTACCAACGATCACTACTAAAGTCAATATGGACTTGAAACTTGGCCATGCAACCACACCTACTTGTAGGTTTGTACTCTCTTTTCCTCTGAACAGTTTTGCTATACCTATCATCCCTAATACATTCCTTATGACAAAGAAATGTTTTTTGAACTATTTGGCCATTCACATTCCTAACATTCCAACTTTTTCTACCGGCAAATCCATGTAAACAAGCATACCAGTTATAAAACATAAATGCTACTTCCCGGTCTGGAAAATGGTACCTCATTATTTCTTCGCAACTCATTTCCTTCAAGTTAATTTTCTGCACATCAACCATACTATTCACAACTGTTGCAGCACCGTAGTTGCACGAAAATCCTTCATTGTTCGAATCCCTTACATCTTCATCAGTTGAAGTGCTGCCTACCTCCGAACCAGAGTCACAACTGCTCTCCGAGTCCTAAAAATAACAAGTTTAAATCACCAATTTAGGTATCATAGTACATCCAGAGTCAAATCATAATACTTGAAAACAATTATACCATTCAATTAAAAAAACATGCTTACCTCTGCGGCGCCCTCCACGATTTCGATTCGTCGATCTGCTTGAAGAATCTCCACAATTTCATCAATATCCATCCTGAAGATTGCAATACAAACCAAAATCAATAATCATAATAACTGCCTTTACATTAATTCATGGATTGAAGGTACCCTTAAAGCAAACACACATTAAAGATAAATTTCAACAAAGGAATCATGACCTTTCAAACAATGTTATACTAAAACAGTAGTGATGGTTCCTGTAATGGCAAATAATGGAGGTACAATCTGCACAGATTGGTAAATCAACAGATTATGGATAGCAGGGGGAAAAGTGTTAGTTCATCTTATGTGATCAACTAAGCAGCATGAATATGCAGAAGGGAAATTGCAATAAAATAATGTCTCTTTTGATGGGTGGAAATGACAATAAATCAATTTCAGAAGTCATGGCAATAAGTGCTAGTTTGCTAGCCCATTGACTATTACTTGCTAAAAAGAACTGCAACAGATGGACAATTATTGAGACTTCTTTACACAAAGCTCCATGTTGGTCAATTATAGAACATTATACAGGAACAAACTTATTGATAGTGCTAGATGATAACGTCATGATAAAAAACATGAATTAATATGAGAAAAAAAGCATGAAATGTAGCAGCACACCTAAACAATGGGATCCAAGGAAATACCTCAATATCAGTACTTGAATACAAATAAATATCAAAATTAATTCCAAAATAATACTTTAAAAAAATTAATTACAAAATCAATGGAGCTTGAATACAAATAATTATCAGAATTAATTCCAAAATCAAATTTTAACAAAGTTAATTCCAAAATCAATGGAGCTTGTGTAAAGAAGTCTGATTTTAACAAAATTAATTCGACATATACCAATCATCACCATTTCAGTTTCAAATTCAAATTCAACAAAAGATAAGTGTAATCATACCTTGTTTTGTGTAAGATTGTAGATCGGTGACAAATCTATAGGTTTTGCTTGATTCACCAGCAAAATTTTGATTGTCGGAGTGGTTGTCGAAATTCGGAACCTTGTTGCCGGAGAAGATGGAGTGAGTGGCCCGGTTCAACAAAGAAAAAATGCCGGAGAAGATGATGTGCGGTGGTCGTCCGATTATAGGCTCTAAATAACGAAGGAAAAAAATGACATAAAACTGATTTTTGTTTTGGAATTAATGTGAGTTTTTTGGATCAGTAAAAGAGGGAGGTACAGTGGAGATTTCAATAAAGATTATAAAACTATTTTGATTTTGCTTTTTTTAATTATCAACCAGTATGTTAACTGCCACCTGTCTTGGGATATGGCCCTTTCCCATGGTGGGAAAGAAGTTTCCATACCCAGGCTAAATGCCACCAAAATTGATACACCATGTCCACATTTTAAATTTTTTATACACTACGACTAAAGTATATTAAATTGTTTCATCAAGTATTATTAGGTCATGATCCCCCTCAATTAATTTAATAAAAATGATTTTTTTTATACCAAAAAAATGTATTTTTTTTTTACTATGTTTACTAGATTGTCCCATTTTGAAAACTAATATCAATTGTCCCATTTTGAAAACTTTTTCTTAAACGAATAATTTTTGGTCCTCAATATACCATATAAACGTAAATAAAGACTAAAATTGAACGAATTTTTTTGGAGGGATTAAACTTGAAAATGTATGATTTTGTAGGGACTAAAAACATATTTAACCCTAGAACACATGCACTGCTATTTTTTTAATTTTTAGTAGGTTAAATATATTTACCAATTAATGTCTCATATTAAATATAGTTATAAATTTCTTTCACAAACAAGAAAATATTAGTTTAGAGTTTCTTATATACCTTTTATATTTAAACAATTATTCTTTTAATCGAATTATGTTCCTTGTATTCGATCCCCCTGCCTTTAAATTCTGGGCTCTGCCCTTGGAGATTGTGACATGTAATGAAAAAGCCATCACAAATTGTTTTTTCAAAATTGGTTATGATACCGACAAAAGGTGCAAGATACAGTTACAATACAATTTTTGATATTGCAGCACTGATAGGTCTTAAAGCAAAATATTTGCATATGTTATAGTAGAAATAACAAACCTTTAAAGATCGTTATATTTGCGGTGAGTACAACTTGTAATAAATATAAATACAACACTACGTATAACACAATAACACCTATTAATTTCTTGCTCACATAATTTTTTAACGAAAAATAACAATGAATAGAGAATTAGCATATGCACTCTCTTTTCTTTTCGTCTTATTGTCTTCTCTATTCTATTTCAACCTCCCTAACTTTGATCCAAAAACTCTTTTTCGTTTTGATTTCTTGTCACGTACAACTCCCAATAATTCACCAAAATCACTACCAATTGAAGCATGTGATTTTTCCAAAGGTCAATGGGTTTGGGACGAAACTTATTATTCAGATAAGTTGTACGATGAAAATTGTCCTTTTCTTGATCCTGGATTCCGGTGCCGGCAAAATGGACGGAACGACGAAGGTTATCGTAAATGGAGATGGCAACCTAATGATTGTGACCTTCCACTGTATGTTACTTGCATGTTAATGTCAATTTTATGATCATATGTCGTGCACGCTTTCTATTTCATTGCATGTATGCATGCATGGTTATTATTTCTTGATTTGTTTTTTATTTTTATTAGTTTCTGTAATTTGGAGATGTAAAGCTAAACCTCTTATTGCAAAAATCATAGCTTCATGTGTTTTTCTGTCCTCTCTTTTTTTGGAGAAGTAGTTTAATTGGAAATAGTCAATAATGGCATGGAAATAGGAGAATAAGAGGCCTTGATTATAGAAACAGAACACTAGTGGACTACTAGGTCTTATTTTCCAAATGGGGTATAAGAAAATGAACGTTAAAAAGAGTGTAAGAAACTTTTTAACGTTCATTTTCTTACACTCTCTTTTATGGGTTAAGTAATGATCAGTATATATCTAATAATAACTTGTCATGATTCATTCCTTGTGTTACTCTCAGATTGAATTCAAGTGACCTCCTAGAAAGAAGTCGCAATGGACGCATTGTGTTTGCAGGTGATTCAGTGGGCAGAAACCAATGGGAGTCATTACTCTGCATGTTGTCAAAAGGGGTCACTAACCTCTCAAAAATATATGAAGTGAATGGAAGTCCCATAAGCAAACACAAGGGCTACTTGGTGATGAAATTTGAGGAATACAACATGACTGTAGAATATTATAGGGCACCTTTCTTGTCTATTATAGGTTATCCACCACCAAACTCATCTAGTGACATCAAAATGACTATCAGACTTGATGAGTTACATTGGTATTCTAATAATTGGAAGGGAGCAAATGTTCTTGTTTTCAATAATGGTCATTGGTGGAACTTAGACAAAACTATCAAATCGCAACTATACTGAATCTATAACTGTTATTCTTAGAAAAATCATTATGAAAACCTTAAAATTTTGTTTAGAAACTAACTCAACTGTTTGTTACAGCTTAGTTCATGTGAAGATTGTTCTATTTTAATATCTTTTTTTTATACAAATAACACATCTATCTAAGCAAGGTCTATCATTTTGCAGGGGTGTCTATTTTCAGGAAGGTGGGAAGGTAAATGTTACTATGACAGTGAAAGAAGCTTTTAGGAGATCCTTACAAACATGGAAATCATGGGCATTGAGTAATCTAAATCCTATGAGGAGTTTCGTCTTCTTTCGTAGCTATGCCCCTGTTCATTACAGGCAAGTATATTAACACATTCATGTGACCTTGATAATCATAAGCTTATGCTGAAGAGATTATAGAAATAAGTTGTTTCCATAAGCTCTCAAACAGTCTCACAAGTACTTATGACAGCAAATAAGCTCAAATGGATTGATCCATATAGACCTTAAAACTAAAAGTATGTCAACCCCTTTCAAAAAGTATATTTGGATAAGAGTCTGTACAGTGAAATTGCAGGAATGGCACATGGAATGAAGGAGGAAACTGTGACAAAGACAACGAACCAGAAAACGACCCTACAAAACTTGAAGCTGATCCGTATTACAACGTATTTATTGTGAGTAAAAGATGTATTCTCATTAGTTTCACCAGAGTCTAAGGCCAAGCCTTATATAGAGATTAAAAGATGTGGTTACTTGAGAGATTAGTAACTTCTCTAACAAACTAAAACAGCTAAAGCTAATAGAGTTTTCTACTCTTTATTCCAACATTGCCTCTCCTAAACTGAACTCCTATACAACAGGTTCAGTTTATATAACCAAAGCTAAGACAACAAAAGTAAAACATTTTAGAGTAGCTACTCTATGTCACATAGATCAACAATACCAAGCCTGCTTCTAAGCTTACAAAAAGTATCGAGCTTCAGTGCCTTGGTCATGATATCAGCAAGTTGTTCTTTAGTGTTGCAGTACTCCATGCATACAACTTCTTCTTTCACCAAATCTCTGAGAAAGTGATATCTAACATCAATATGTTTGCACCTGCCATGCATTACAGGATTCTTAGACAACTTGATGGTGGAACTGTTATCACACATCATCAAAGTCCCCTTTTTCTGTTCTTGACCAAGTTGCTTAAGAATTTTCCTAATCCAAACTCCCTGACATGCACATGATGCTGCAGCAACATATTCTGCTTCAGTAGTGGATAAGGTGACTATAGCTTGCTTCTTTGAAGACCAACAGATAGAACCTGATCCATATACAAACACATAACCAGAAGTGCTTTTTCTATCATCAAAATCACCAGCATAATCTGAGTCTGTCCATCCCTGTAGCTCAACAACTTCATGATTCACTTTCTTATACAGAATTCCACGACTCATAGTACCTTTCAGATACCTCAAAATCCTCTTTGCAGCTGCTAGATGAATTTCAGTGGGCCTCTCCATATACCTTGCAACAAGACACACTGAAAATGCAAGATCAGGTCTAGTAGCTAACAAATACATCAGACACCCAATCATCTGTCTAAACTCAGTCACATTCACACTTCTTCCCTTTTCATCTTTGACAAGCTTGTTACCAGGAACAATAGGTGTGCATACGTTGTTACAACTTTCCATTCCAAACCTTATCAAAATGTCTTGAGCATATTTTTGCTGATAGATAAAGATTCCACCAGCAAATTGCTTGATTTCAACTCCCAGAAAGAATCTCATCTTGCCTAAGTCAGTCATAGAAAACTGACTTTTCATGGAATCTCTGAATTTTTCAAACATCGTTTCATCATTGCCAGTGTATATTAGGTCATCTACATATAAGCTGACAATCAGAATTTTCCCTTCTTTGTTTTGTTTAACAAACAAAGTATGCTCATGAGGGCATTTATCAAACAGTTCCTGATTAAAGTAAGCTTCAATCTTACTGTACCAAGCTCTAGGTGCCTGTCTTAAGCCATACAAAGCTTTCTTTAACTTGTACACTTTGTTCTTATCTTCCTTCTGATAACCCAGTGGTTGCTCCACATACACCTCTTCAACTAATTCTCCATGTAGAAAAGCACTTTTCACATCAAGTTGATACACTATCCAGCCTTTACAAGCAGCTAAAGCCAAGATAGTTCTGATAGTATCCCATCTAGCTACAGGTGCAAATACTTCCTTGTAATCAACTCCATACTGCTGACTGTACCCCTTTGCTACCAATCTAGCTTTATGCTTTTCTATCTTCCCCGCTTCATTGTACTTAGTTTTGAAGATCCATTTTACACCAATTTTCTTAGCTTCACTGGGTAGATCAGTCAAATACCAAGTATCATTCTTCTCAATAGACTCTATCTCTTGGTCCATAGCTTTTCTCCACACATCAAGCTTCACTGCATCCTCATAAGTGGCTGGATCAACTTCAGTGCTATACACAGCTAGATTATGCAACTCACTATCTTCCATATGCTCAAGATTTGTCACATAATCTTTGACCCATGCTGGAGGCTGCCTTGTTCTAGGTCCCAATTCCTGAGTCTCATCTTCACTTTCTTCTGAATTTTCTTCCTGAACATCAATGATCTCATCTTCATTGTTTTCTTGTTCTTCATCCAGAATCTCAATCTCCCTTGCAGTGAGATTTTCTTCATTACCATCATCTTCAAGAGGAGCTTGATATGTCTGTATCTTATCATCCCAATTCCAGCCTTTTGATTCATCAAACACCACATCTCTGCTTACTATCACTTTCTTGTTCACAGGATCATAGAGTTTGTATGCTTTAGACTCTTCACTTACACCTAAATGCACACACTTTGTTCCTTTTGGATCAAGTTTCTTCCTAAGAACATCAGCAACATGAGCATATGCTATGCACCCAAACACTCTAAAATAATGCACTGCAGGCTTGTTATTGCTCCAAGCTTCTTCTGGAGTAACATCTTTAACAGACAAAGTTGGACTTCTATTTAAAACATATGTAGCCCAAACAACAGCTTCAGGCCAAAACTTCTTAGGAACTTTCCTGCAAGCTAGCATACTTCTGACCATATTCAACAGTGTTCTATTTTTCCTTTCAGATACACCATTCTGCTGAGGGGTGTATGCTACAGTCAATTGCCTCTTAATCCCATTCTCACTGCAGAATTCATTGAAAGCATTTGAAGTAAATTCTCCCCCTCTGTCAGTTCTCAAGCATTGAATCTGACACTTTGATTCTTTCTCAACTAATGCTTTAAATTTTCTAAACATGTCAAAAGCATTGGATTTTTCAATCAAAGGATATGTCCATGTTTTCCTACTGAAGTCATCAGTGAATGTTATGAAATACCTGCTTCCACCATTTGATGTAGGATTAATAGGTCCACATATGTCTGAATGAACAAGTTGCAATTTTTCAGTGGCTCTCCAATTTGAAGCTTTTGGAATTGAATCTCTATGTTGCTTTCCTATCACACAATCAGCACAAATCTCCTCTATTTCTTGCAAAATAGGCAACCCCTTTACCATCTCTTTCTTAGCTAGAGTGTTCAAACCCTTGAAACTCAAGTGTGCATATCTATAATGCCACAACTTTGTATCATCTGTGCCTGCAGCTTTCAAACACATGGGAATCACAACTGGTGCATATATCACATACATCCTGTTGGAAGACATTTGAGTAGACATGATCAAACCCTTCTCTTCATGATAGACTTTGCAACTATCTTTGGCAAACACTATAGTTAAATTCTTCTGTTGTAATTGACCTATACTCAACAAATTATTCCTCAGTCCTGGAAGATAATATACATCAGAGATTACCTGTATGATTCCACCTATACACAGCTTCAGATTTCCTTTTCCCATGACTGACATTTTTGAATCATCACCAAGTTTCACTGATTCACGAAATTGTTCATCAAAGTCAAACAACCACTCTTTATTGCCTATCATATGATTGCTACATCCTGAATCCAAGAACCACACCTCATCTTTTGCACTGGTGTTTACAGTTCCTTGTGCCATAAGCAACAATTCCTCTTGATCATCAAATTCTGCATAGTTTGCATTTTCTTCCCACATAGGACACTCATTCTGATAGTGTCCCAACTTGTGACACTTGTAGCATTCCACCATCTCTCTGCTTTGTCTTCCTCTACCTCTTCCTCTTGTGCCAGTTCTTCCCCTACCACGAGTAAAACCCCCATCTCTTCCTCTTCCCGAATTTGACACTTTCAAGACTTGTTCTTCTTCCTTTTTCTTGTGAAGTGTCATTCTTGCCTCTTGAACAAGCAAGCTACTTTGCAATTCATCAATTGAAAGAGCAGTAACATCATTGGATTCTTCTATGGAGCACACCACATAGTTGAATCTTGGAGTCATGGATCTAAGGATCTTTTCCACCACAGCAGTTTCCTCTTTTCTTTCTCCATGTGCAGACATCTTATTTGCAATTGCTAGGGTTCTTGCAAAGTAATCATTCACTGATTCACCCTCTTTCATGAACAGAGCTTCAAATTCAGATCTTAAAGCTTGAAGTTGAGCACGTTTAACCTTTGTAGAACCTTGATACTTTCTTTTCATGGAGTCCCAGATATCTTTTGATGTAGTTCGTACCAAAATTGTCTCCAAGATTGATCTATCAATAGATTGAAAGAGGTAGTTTTTCACCTTGAGATCCTTGATCTTGCTTTCTTCCACTGCCTTCAATTGTTCTGCAGTTGCATTTGTTGGTGCCACTGTGATTCCTTGCTCGATCAAACCCCAATATTCTTTAGAACGAAGCAGATTCTCCATGAGTTCTGCCCAATGATCGTAGAATCCATCAAATCTGGGAATTGCTGGGGGCATGTAAGATTGTTGTTCCGCCATTGAAGAAGCACGAAGAACAGAGATGAAGAAGGATGAAGAAGTTTGTTGCAACAAACTGTAACTGAATGAAAAAAACGGTTTGGTTTCTCTCTCTAGAAGTTTTGCAAACTTTCTACAAGTCCCAAACAAGACGCTCTGATACCAATTGTGAGTAAAAGATGTATTCTCATTAGTTTCACCAGAGTCTAAGGCCAAGCCTTATATAGAGATTAAAAGATGTGGTTACTTGAGAGATTAGTAACTTCTCTAACAAACTAAAA
>Ga0228711_1008460_pt1 | contig 14412 bp, 11 predicted proteins | sample MedpolnodulmetaG_2_FD_177996 | JGI IMG/M metagenome (GOLD analysis project Ga0228711, IMG submission 177996) | Root nodule microbial communities from Medicago polymorpha collected in Santa Monica, California, United States - brown nodules | ecosystem: Host-associated > Plants > Roots > Nodule...
TAACGTAGTAATTATCAATCCTTAACAACTAAACTTTCAGAAGGATGTTCTCTAAATATATGAAGATTATAACTTCCATAATGTATTATTAATACTGGTACAACCGGAATCATCTATGGACCTTAGCTTGAAGTATAGTTGCAGCTAATTCTTGAAGCGTTGTTCATTTTTCTGTTTCTAATCACATGTCAGATTTGGCAAAATGGAATATGCTTTTTAGGAGCACGACATATAGTGCATATTCAAATTACTATTCAACACTTTTATGTTTAATTATTGATTATTTATCCCAATTGTATAGTTATAATTTGTGCAACTATTCGGCTAAAACAAGGGAATATTTCAGCTATTATATAACAATATAGTGGATTTGGCAATTACATATACATAGTTTCTGCTTATGTATCATACTTGGCATACATAAGTTACCATTATGTTACCACGTAATTATTTACATGTTTAAAGAAAATGTAGTTATGTTGTATAATGAGGATATTATAATATGATGTTAACTTATTTACTTTATAAGTTATTTAAAAATAAAACAATTGTGGTTAACTGTAATCTAAATAGTAGGGAAAGTATTCAATTGCCAGCTAATTATTAGGTAGCTTGGAACTAACATTTAAGCGTACATTTATATATGTTCATTACTCCCTTCCATAATACATGACACAGTTGACCCTATTACACATATCGATGCATAATTTTAAGCTTAAATATCTTGAATAATATATTATGAAAAATTGATATTTAGAAAATACTCATCGAAACGAATCTAACGACATCTTATATGATATTATTTATTTTCGTATATCTGTAGAAAAATATGGTCAAAATAAGTTATGTCGAAATTTCACATTTTCAAATGGGTCATCTATTACGGGACTGAGAGTATTATTAATATAGAATGAAATTTATATTCACTACGTTACGTTGTTAAGAAGCCGTTTGGTTTCCCAAAACCTTTAATATCAATTCAAACACTCAAATCGAATCATTTGACGTCACTTACAACACTTCCTCCACTATTATTATTTTTTTCGGAGATTGGAGCATTGCATTAACTGCACTTTGTGTATTGTGAAGTCACTTAGTGATGATAAGTTTTGATTTTTTGGTCTGCATAGAAGAATGGATTACCCAAAGGGCAGAGTTATGTATAAAACTTGACTTTAAACTTATCGCTCTTTATATGGATGACATAACTTTTAAAATAGAGCTATATTGACCACCAAAAATTCAATTGTTGAGGAAATTCAACCATTTCAAAAAACAATAGTGGCGATGCAATCGAGGACATCCATACACCAGAATTCCTAAACACAATCGTTGTTTTAGGCCTTCCTAATCACAAGTTAAGGTTAAAGGTTGGCATCCCAGTCATGCTATTAAGGAATTTAGATCAACAATTTAGGTTGTGTAACTGAACCAAATTGATTATAACCAGGATGGGTAAATTTGTGTTCGAGGGAAGGGTAATATCTGGAAGTAATGTTGGAGACAAAGTATATGTACCTCGATTATCTCTATCACCTTCTGACGTCCGAATTTCTTTCAAGTTTCAAAGGAGGCAATTTCCTATCGCGGTGTCATTTGCGATGACTATCAACAAAAGCCAAGGTCAATCACTCGGACACGTTGGTGTATACCTACCAACGCCTGTATTTTCACATGGACAATTATATGTGGTTGTTTCCAGAGTTACATCCAGAGAACGGTTAAAGATACTAATAACTAACGAAGATGATGAAGATACAGATGAGACGTCTAACGTAGTCTACGAAGAAGTTTTTCGAAATGTGAGGGTATGATTACATTGTAATCCATGTTGTTATGAGTATATCAAACTTTTCATATTTTATTATGTTACATTAGTAAGACAATAATATCCAAAATTCATAACCTTTTGGTGTATCAGTTTATTGTTATTCTTCAAATTATATATTATAACTTTCAGCTTATAAGACCCGTGCGGCGCACGGGTCGACGTTCTAGTTGTTTTGTAAATTTATTATGTTTTTCAAAACATTTTATTTTAATTCTTTAACATATGCCTAGACACGTTAGACCCTAACAAAAATGATCAAAATGACTTATTTTGTGAAAATGATCACATTTTGAGAACATATGTTTGGCGAAGGTATCCTTCATATCTTTTCTCTCATGTTGGGTTGGAGCTACCCCTAACACGCATACTACTCTTTATTTTTCTTCTTTCTTCTCTTGCTATGTTAATGTAGCCAAGTTTAGGGATTTCGAATCCCTTCTCATCAAAATTGACACAATGGCCAAACCCATTCACAAACATGTTTACACTGACAGTGCTTGTAGCTATTGATTGAAGAATGATTTGTCTCCAATTGGTTCAACAACTCTTAATGGTGGCCAGCCAGGTATGAATTTTTCATCACAATTACTTTCTGGGCTTCCAATTTCCAAACTTGGCGAGCAAGCAATAGCATTAATTAAATAGAGGGCCAAAAAGGAAACGAAAAAAATCTAATTTTATTTATAGCATTAGGGTTTGTGTTGAGCGACAAATCGTTTACAGTTTAACCCTAAAGCAACAAACCTAAGCAGCGAATCCACATTCTCAACGCAGCCGCGGTCGGAAGTTAGGGGTATGAAACTCTGCTTTTTCTTTTATTTTTTATTTTTCCGATTTCCCTTCCTCTCTCTCTCTCCGGTAGCGCCGTGAAACGTGTCAGAGACACTCATTCGATCATAAGTGTAAGGGAATGAAGAGGAATTTCTCAACTTGTTTAGGTAAAAAATTTAAAGGAACAGAGAAGAGGGAGAACATTCTGACTAATATAGTAATATATATATTTTTTTATTTATTATGAGAAAGAGTAGAATTATTTGGATAGATTAATAAAGCCCTTTGAAAACCTTGATCCAATTCATTTTTTGGCTACCCATGTAGGTAAGTTTTAGTTTGGCGGAGAAAAATAGTTCGCCAGGGGAAGATTGAACTATTATCGCTTCTGCTTTAATTTCGCTCCTAAAACTTGTGATGATATGTTTGGAGGTGAATGTGATATTTGTATAATTTATGATGTTGGTTGCAGAAGAGATTGTATTTTTGGGTTGCTCTAGATGGGTGTTACTCGGCAGAAATGGTCATCGGAAGAGGAAGCGGCTCTCAAAGCTGGAGTTGTGAAGCATGGCGTAGGTAAATGGAGTAAGATACTCAAGGATCCTGAGTTTATGATGTTGGTTGTTATGCTTATTTGTTTATTTATTCCCTTTACATATAATAATGTATTGAATAAATGTTGGACCCTCAAATGTGGATCTCAATGTTTGGTTATGTGGGTTGGATAGGATAAATGGAGAAATATGAGTCTGAAGGCAAATGGATCATCCTCCGGGGACAACTCTCAGCTAGCAATAAAAAGGGTGCGTCATCAGGCACCAGAACAGCGTGACGACTCCATGGCTGTAAATCTTGTTACTACTATTGATGATGAAATTCTTGATGTTCAGCCTCTTCAAGTTAAAACAGATATGCTGGAAATTAAGGGTCCGGAAAGGTCTATCAAAAGGTTGGCCCCATATTTTTTGTTTTGTTTAGTATGGTAATTTATTTAATGGAAAATGCTAACAAGTTCCCAAAGACATTTGTTAAGAAGTTCAAAATGAAAAATTTATCTTGGAAATTATGTATTCAACACATTGAAACATTAAAAAGAAATTTTTTCTACATAAACTTATCAACTGTTTCCTTTTTTGAATCCTTAACTTAGCATGACCCTTATTTAATTGCATCTTATAGAGATTGAATTTTAACAAACTGCTATTGTTCTGCGATGCACAATTTAATACAAAATATCGACCGTAATATCCCTATTAGTTTATTTGGTCGAAATGCGGGAAAGCTCCGTTTGGTGGAATCGAGTTTTGTGAATTATCCTTGGAAGTAGAAGATAATTTTGAGATCTTCAAAAGATATCCAGGGGTTCATTGTGACTAGTGTCACTTCAGCCAATACACAAGACGAGACTTTACCACCGTGGAGCGGCTTTTTGCAAAAAGACGACGGAGAAACTCAGCAATAGACTATAGCAGCACTTTATCACTGTAGTGTAGCAGAACATGGACAAACTAATATTTTCCATGATCCGTGATTCGCAACACTCGCATCTATGAACCTTGTTTGCAGAATAGGACATATATAATTTAATTGTGCTACCGGCGATTGTCTTTCAATTAGGGATTCTTGTTAATTACCAAGCGTGTTAAGATCATCCAGTTTCCTTGCTAGTATGCTTGCCTAATTTCATTCTCTTGTTTTGCTAGCATCGTGTAGAGGATTCTTTTATTTGAAATTTTGTTTATATGCATTCCTCATTTTGACAGTGTATGCTTAACCATGTTTACATTATACAGATTGGACAACCTTATAGTGGAAGCAATATCTAGCTTGAATGAGGTCGATGGTTCTAATAAAACAACTATTGCTTCTTTCATTAAGGTATAATTATGATTTCTAGGCCCAACTTTTATTTGTTCTGCTTTTAATTTTTTAAATTCGGTGTCATGCTATTATTTTAACTTCATGATTGAAGATGTTGAACTACGTAAATATCACATTAAATCATTGTTCTATCTGAACAGTATTTTAGAATATCTTAGAAAATCTCTCGTCCATATTCCATGATGTTATTTGTTTAATTTTGATTAGGAGTTGATATTAGTACAAAAATTGGTTAGTACTTCATCTGCAAGCGAATCTTGGCACATTGGTAGGTGACTACCTTGTAATATGGAGGTCATAGGTTGAACTCCTTGCAACAGCATCTCCGCTTGCGGGTGTAAGGCTGCATACGTCTATACTCCCTAGAACCCACCCAGTGGGAGCCTTGTGCACTGGAGTAATAAATGAAAATCACTTTTGCGTGAATAAATTACAAGAAACTATCCTTGTTTGCAGTCGTAGAATTGTATAGAAGAAAATGTAAGAAGTAGGGAAAGAAAATATACAAATGTTTAATCAACTACATATAATAACACTTATTACGCAAATATTTAATTGCTTCAAATTTCCTCTTCATTTATATCTATCAAGGATTGCTTACACATGAATAGAATGCAAACGGGCAACAAGCTGTGCCGCTAAGCCTTTTTGGATGGAAAAACCAATCCTCGTAAACACAACATTCATGGACCTAGGAGACATGACATTGCTATGCATGACCCTTTGAACTCTACGTAGAAGGTCAACACCCTCTGATGCTAGGAAGCGGAAAGTGTCAAAAGCAAATGGTATAGAAGCATGTTGATTGTCAGAACGCGCTTTCTCATGTTTGGCCACTTTGTTTGGCGCGGCTTTTAGGGCTGTCTGTCCTATCATAAAAGCCCCAACCCCTAATCCCACAAGTGGTGATACCCTAGTCAAGTCCACACATGCATGTTTTCCTCCTACCCATCCGTACTCCATAATTGCTTTGATTTTTCCAAGTCGATGCCATCATGAAGCAGAGCTAGTTTAGAAAAAGAAGGTTAAAATTAAGCCATGTGCTGAAAGACAAGTGAGCCTATTTGCACAAAGAAGCTTGAGTGGTGTGAGTGTTGTGCAACTTGAAGCTTTTTGAAACCTGGTTACTGTGACTTGTGATTTCCATGAATGGAAGCTTAGTATATCTTGAGCCTTTGGTGCTTCAAATGCCCCTTGTGGTAGAATGCGATCTATGATGCTATTTCAACTTTCAATTGGCTAAATCTTACGTGGTTAAGAAATGATTATATTGATTATTGCAATACTAACTAAAGTTCTATAGCATTCCATTTTGGTTGGATACTTTTCTATTTTATTTCTTCTTATGCACTATTGTTTTTGTGTTAAACATAAGTTGAATTCATTACTCTGTATTCTGTAGAATCAATACTGCGCATCAGCAGATTTCAAAAATAAGCTGTCAGCAAAACTGGTGGATCTTGTATCTAGTGGAAAACTGATGAAGGTATATTACCACATGTTTCATTATGTCATAACTATTCCATCTCATGCAAACATACTATAAAAATTGTCATAAATGCATTTGTTTTCAACAACGTATTTTTTTGTGGTTTTATCCAATCACCAGTGTCGGTGCACTTTACAACCCTATCCTATGGGTTAATGTAGGAACATTAGCATCATGGATATTGAAACATGGGTTGACCTGTCTTTACATCCCCTATCTTTTGGGAGTGGGTTCTCCTCTGCAATACTGTTTTATATTTACCGCTTCATGGACAAATACTAAGTCAAGCATTTACTCTAAAGAGGTAGTGGATTTGTATTCGGAAAAACCAAACTCTCACATTCGCCAGAAATAAGGCCTAAGTAGAGCCTTAGAAGTTGGCTTGGTGGAGTTGAGACTGCTGTATTATCCATGAACCAAGTTCAGTAGTGTTGGGTGTGAGAAGATGTATTAGAAAAAACTCGTGTGTGAGATAAGGCCTAAATAGAACTTCTAATATCTAGGCAATCTCCTCCTTACAAGCCACTTTTTTTTATCTTTTTTTTTTAAAATTCAGAATACATATATTTGTTTCAAATAAGCTGTTGCTGCTGATGCTCTTGTTATATTCTATTCTCTGCAGTCTGCTGCTTAGATGCAGCTGCTGGTTGTGAGTTTAGGTTCAGATTCTAGTATACAACTCTACATTTTTTAATGTTGACATGGACTAAATTAGTATTTTTTGATGTGAATTATAAACAGTTTTTGTTCTTTATATTTTAGGAATCAATATTTTTTCTTGATTTAGTGTTATACATTTATTGTGAACCATATTTGGGTGCTATTCTCATTTTTGGTTGATTCAATTAGAGATCTTACTAATGGGTTGAGCTTTATATTTCAGGTGAAACATAGGTACATGATTGCGCCTACCCAAGCATATTCAGATAGAGGAGGATACCCACCCATGTTATTATTGGAAGGGAGGCAGAAAGCCTCTATTAAATCTGACAAGGGTGGGGGTAATATCCCTACAAAGCCTGACATAGATTATCAAAAAAGAAAGGCTGAGATAGACTTGGAATTGGAAAAGTTAAAGTCCATGTCTTTACACGAGGTAATCGCATGTGCTGCTCAAGCAGTTGCTGAAGCAGAAGCCGCCATGGCAGAAGCTGAAGAGGCAACAAAGGAGGCAGAGGCTGCAGAAGCAGAAGCAGATGCAGCGGCAGCTATTGCAAAAGCTGCAGAAAAATCGCTAAAATCACTGCAGTAAATCTCGGCTTTTCCTTCCGTTGTAATACTGTTACATAATACATTAATCGGGATCATGGAAGATACTTTTGTATGCAACTTAGAAGCAAACTGACATAGAATGATTTATTTATTTTTTCATATATTTACATATGACGTTATTTGGGAAATGCCAATTTTATTTGTGTTATACATAAAACCTGCTTGCGAGGGCATAAAGCCCATCTCTTCTCAAAACCGATCATCTAAAATATAGAAATGTGATTAGGTTGCAGAGGGATTTAAAATTTCGGAGACTTTCTTTTAGGCATCGTATTGATTATTTGGTATTTTAATTTTTTTGCATATATTAATTTGTAGATGATCCCTGCTCTTGATTGAAGTGTGAAGAATGAGACATGAGGAGCGTGATCCGTGGCTTTAGCCAAGATTCATTTCGTTTTAAAGGAATGATAGCCAGATTCATATTAATCATTTCCTTGCATTTTCTATGTCTTATATTATTTATTTAAAGTGGCTCTAGGCTTAGCCTTTATCAGGGGAATATTATGAAGAACTAGACCTTGAAACTTCCTTATTGGAGAAAGGAACACTGTTTGAATCTTTTGTAGCAATTTCTTGAGTGGTTGTTACCATTAGTGCTCATCTAGTATACCAATTTTAGAAAGCATATGTTCAGATGAATTGGAATCTATTCAAATTTCTCCAAAAAGCATACAGATTTATTAGTTCGCCCTGACAAATAAAAATCTTTTTTAAGTTGAAACAAGGTGCCCTTTTCATTATTACTTTGTTGCCTAAGTAATTGTGTGAAAAACAACTCCTGATCAGATATTATATTAGTGTTCAAGGCTTTTTTTTGAAGGAGGGGCATATGTTGCAAGAACTTGGTGCAGTCTTTCATTTACCAATCTCTATTCCACACACCTCATTACGCAGTTTTCTATTTAGATTTTAAATATAAGGCCTCTTACAAGGAATTGTTTAGTAGAAACTGATTTTTGATACAATCGTAGTGCTTTATTTTTTTTAAGAGATTAAAGTAAATTTTTAAAACATATGATGGATATAACAAATAGATTTTGACAAGTTTCGGTGTTTCTGAACAGAAGTGTGTTTGTCTCCAAATTCGATAATATCGAGATTTAGATTTGATTTGTTTTTCTTGTTAACACGGTTTTTAATATTAAAAAAAAGGACCAAAACTGAGTTATTTTGAAATTGGAGAACCGATCTATGAGTGAATGAAAATATGGGGACCAAAACAATAATTAAGCTTTTTTATGTTATTTCTAAAAACTTAAATGTCGATATATTTCAACCTAAGTAATTTTACATTCAGTTGTCTTTCAATTTTTTGCCATAGTAGAAAGAGTGGATAAATATAGTATGAAGAGTTATTCGTTTTTAGGATCATGAATTTATGGGTCTCATTGATGCTGCACTTTCGCACCCTAATTATTCTTTTTCATTAGCTTTTACTTGAGTAGTCTTATCTCTCAACTTATACCCCACAACACAACAATTACTTCAACTTGAATTTCAGATTTTTTTTAATTATAAAGCAATAGTTTCTTATACAAGTAACATTGTTACGTGCCACTGGAACTTGTGTATAGTATGGTCCAAGGAAAAACTCATTACAAGACCCAATAAAAAATTATCAAAATTGTGATAGGAACATACTAAACTTTCATTCAAAACATAGCATGGTTGCTGAACTTACTTTCACCATTGGTATCCTTTTTCTCTTCTCGCTATGTTAGTGTAGCTTAGGGATTTGAAATCCCTTGTCATCATCGACATTGACACAATGACCAAATCCATTGACGGAAATACCAATAAGAGAGTGAGTATTAGAGAAGGTGTTCAGAAGAGAGTGTTGCTAGCATTACTCTTAACTAAAAATTCAGGCTTAGTATTAGAAAAGAGTGTTGTTAGCATTACCAAATGTTGATGATATATTAATGTTCTGAACTAATAATTTCAACAGTAAGATCTTAGTATTTTGTAATAATGTTCTGACCTATTAATTTTCAATTTGAACCATTTGGTTAGAAATGTAATTAAGACACAAAAGTATGCTAAAATACTCAAGGGTATGTACTCTATGAAACAGAACAACAAAAATATTTGGGACATAAACAAATTACTAGAGTGAAATAGCAAACTCATTGATGAACATTCAAATTCAAATAGTGTTACAAGTAGAGCTTAAGATTCACACATAGAAGCTAGTACTAACTATCTAACTCTAAGGTTACGAAAATGAAAATTTGGAAATTGGAATTGGAGTGGATCATAAAACTACACCCTCTTCTCTTGCCTCTGATTCTTCTTGTTATTCTCTCTTCCTTTTACCTAAAAATCTCTCAACGACAAGCACTAACGCCATCTATCTGTTATTTTTATATGTATTATATCAATTTTATTTAATTTTGTAACATCTATACTGAATTGGTTAAGAACAATACTAAAATTTTTAGTTCTTTAAATTACATGTAAATGATTTAAATTTGAAAACAATTGAATTACGAAGGGTACAAAGATATATTTATAACAACCAAATTGGTTATGTTCTTGCTTCTCTAATTAGTCTCATCTCACTTCCCAGAATATCTTATACAACAATGTCTCAGGTCCCATTCCATTAACACCATTCTTCGAACCTGCATTTGTTCCAAACTGTTGATCCATTAATGGTATTGCATGTTCTTTAATATTAAGCTACTTCTCTATAAAAGCTTTTGCAAGTTTTCGAACCAGTGGTGCATTTCACCACAACTAAAAGCACAAAAAAAAGCAATGTTTGTTCCTTTCCTTTTTTAAAACAAAAAATACTATTGTTTGAAGAGGATGACTTTTGGTTTTTTCAAATTGACAACAGTAAAGGTCATTGTAGCTAGCATCAGAGATTTGCAGAACAACTGAGAATTGAATTGTAATTTTGTTTGAGTCAAGGATCAATGTGATAGCAAATTACACTTATTGGATCCAAAATGTGATAGCACATTGTGCGCTTTAATATTATCATCACCAATCCATAGAAAATCATAAACTTAATCACCACCCTCTCAACAACACCCAGATATTCCCTTAACTTAAGAACCGCTTGTTCCATGATTTTCACTTACTTTCTCAAGTTTTTCTTCCTCCAACAAACTCATAAATATACAAATGAATCTTGGAATTCATCAAAATTATAGGGCTTACTAGTAAAAAATTTAAAACAACAACAAAATTTTACATCTTCAACAGTAAGGTTTTAAATGTTCATATTATATTCTATAATTAATTTTTGACAAAATTATTCTATAATATGTATGTAACAGAATAACTAACAAATTCAAAGTTTAAACAAAGAAATCACTAAATTGAAATTGCAACATTACTGATTAATATTGAGATTAAAATAGTGCTACAATTAGATCTGAAGATTCACATAGAGCCAATACTACTAACTATCCAATTTAAGGGCAAAGAAATTGAAATTGCAAAAGATAATAACTAAGCCCTCTCGCCTCTGATTCTTCTTGCAAGTTGAATGTCCTTAGGCATGATTGTAACTCTCTTAGCATGAATGGCGCACAGATTTGTGTCCTCAAAGAGACCAACCAAGTAAGCTTCAGCAGCTTCTTGAAGAGCAGAAACAGCACTGCTCTGGAATCTGAGATCTGTCTTGAAATCTTGAGCAATTTCACGAACAAGACGTTGGAATGGAAGTTTACGGATGAGAAGCTCAGTGCTCTTCTGATACTTACGGATCTCTCTCAAAGCAACTGTTCCAGGTCTGAATCTGTGTGGCTTCTTCACTCCTCCGGTAGCCGGAGCTGATTTCCGAGCGGCCTTTGTGGCGAGCTGCTTCCGGGGAGCCTTGCCGCCGGTGGACTTGCGGGCTGTTTGTTTGGTACGTGCCATCGTGATTTCTAACTGTGATTGCAAAATGGAATGTGAGATGAGTTGATGTTGTTTTCAATTCCACACTTTAAATGAAGTTTTGGAGGGAGGGAGTTTTGGTTTTGGGATCGATCCGTGTGAGTTCAATCTAACGTTTATCATTGGCTTACAAGATAGCACGCGGATTCCACTTTTGTTTCCATACCTCCGCAAAAATATTTGTATGGCGCCAACATACCCTGTGTGCTAGGCGCCCAGGACAGGACAACGGGAACGTTGTTCCGTGTTTGGGTGCGTGGGGGTTGTCGTGTGGGGGTCCTATGCGATCGTTTTGAAGTGTTCTTTTGCTTTTTTCACTTACTTTCCAACTGTAACAAACTTGGCTTTATCGAAACTTTGATTTTCTAAATGGCTTGAAACTTATATTTGTGTTGTTTCGGTTTTTCAGAAACTATCGAAAAATGAACTTTTGTGAACTAAAAGGATTGCAAGCTTGGTCTACAGTTCATATGGACTTAGACAAGGCTTGTAAAGTTAGCATAATGTCTTAATCATATCAAACTTGATTTTCGGGTGGGATTGTGGAATATATGAACTTTGGGTTTGTCCATACGAACTTAGGCTAATCTTTTAACTAATGCTAATAGTTTGTTAGTGGCCTACATTCATGCTTATATGATTGATTAAGATTGATTTGCATGTTTTCAAACTTGGATAAGTTACTTTGTTTTGAAAAATGTCAATGTTGGCTGTTTTTGCAACTTGATACGGACTTTGTCGAAAATTGTCTTTAAAACCGATTGCTTCACCAATCTTTTGTGAATAGCTTTATACGATTACATAAAGATGTATGAATGATTGCTAGGTGTTGAAAATGATATTTATCTTAGTATAATGTATTTTCTTCTTTACTTGGATTGTGAGAAGTTGTATGTTAGTGTTGAACTATGTGAAGAAGTTGATATTGGTGAATACATATATGTTGATTGATTGAGATGTTGTTGGTGAATACATCTATGTTAATTGAATTGTGAATGTTGTTGGTGAATACATATATGTTAATTGAATTGTGAATGTTGTTGGTGATTGCATATATGTCAAGTGATGGTGAGTTGCTGGTGAATACATATATGCCAAATGATTGGTGATGATGTGGTGAATCATTTGCGTGAACATATGCATTGTGTCGAGTCATATGTTCATGCATACATGACTGATGATGACGGATTTTTATATCCAAAATGTAAGACGGGTGTGAAATCTTACATACGATGTTTTTGTTGCATCGAAGGTGACGACTTTGAGGTGATTTGGTACCGCATGCATCTAGAAGAGTCTAGAACATTGCATGCATTTGAATGATTGGTGAATCGTGTCCTAATTTTATACGTGACTTTGTGGATTTGTGCATTGGTGAAATTTGTTGAATGTTGTGATCTACGTGGATTGGTGTATATGTACATTGGCGGACCTTGTTGATGGTTGTAAATAAATGATCTATCCTCTAATTGCATGTCTTTCTTTTTTGTGGTGAATCTATTTGATGGCAATTACTTTGATAATAATGATGAGGTGAGTTTTTTATATGTGTGTGTATATATATATGATGTGGTGATTCCTTTGATAAAAATGACTGCTTGCTTATAACTTTGAATTGATGAATTGTACTTGTTGAGTTAAGTGTGCTAAATGAAGAATAAGGTTAGCAATCCTTTCATTGATTGATGTTGATAAATGATGAGCTTATGTCGATTAGAGATTGAATATGCTTGATATGCTATGTTAGTAATGTGATAGCATGATATGTATGGGATGAGGGATAATAATCATGTGATGTTAGTATTCCAGGAGGGATGGTTATGTATATGTCCTATGCATGAAATCCTTGAATGCTTATGTTTGTTTATGTTGATTATGATTGATGTGAAGCTAACCCCCAGTGGTTTTGACTGCCTACCTGTTTGTATGAATGGGTAGACAGAGTGCAGGAGTAGTTTTGCTTGGTGAGTACTTGGATAATGGGAGCTATCTCCGTTATCGGTCTTTGGAGTCTTAGATTAGGCTTTGATTAGGTGTCGGTCTTTATGATATTCTGGATTTATTTATGTTATGGAGTTTTTGCTCATTTGTCGAGATTTGGAGATTTTATATTGATCTTATGACATGTATATTTTAGAGATGTATGACTTATATCCGCTGCGACTGTTGATGAATTTTATATATGCATGTTGTTCGAATTTTGATGTGAAGACGTAGCGTCTATTTCTTGAATATTTATATTATTCGCGTGTATTATTGCTTTAATAGAAATAGGGCGTTACAGCAAGCACTCCGACACTCAAGTCAGTAGAGTTTAGAAATGAGGGTTGAGAAGTGAAAGATATTCTACCTTGGAGGTTGCGAGGAGCCTCCTATTTATAGAGGTGGGTGAATGCAGAGCCATTGTAATTGCACACTGTGCCCGACGGTTATGAAATCAAGGGAAGTGTAACCATCGGTGAGATATCCGCGGGAACGTGGGAAAGAGACGTTATAGTTCGTTTGAACTGGTCTCTGTTGCTCCGAGCACCTGATAAGTGCTTAAAAGTAACACATTTTATCTGTTAATCTAGGCATTTTAGTGACTTGTTCTACAAGTTATCTAAGGAAAAGCTACCTGATTGTGTTCTTTTACCATTTATGCTTTATATGCCTTACTCAACCCTTTTTGTGCAGGAAAATGCAAGCAAGATAAAAATGTACCAAGTTCACAAGATTTCGCTATTAGCGAGATCTGCGCCATTAGCGAAATAGTTGGCAAAATTCCAGTGAAGTTTCACCATTAGTGAAGTCATCAGCGAAGTTCAGAAGTAGAAGGCCAAACTTCGCTATTAGCGTATATTTCGCCATTAGCGAAGTTGCATCAGAGAGATTTCGCTATCAGCGAACTTCAGGAACTTCAAGTGGATTAGGGACACGTGGAGCAACTCCATTGGTGCAGAGACAGATTCTATACATTTCGCTAGTAGCGAAATATTTGGCTATTAGCGAAATCTTGCAGAAGTAGTCCATATAAATAGTTTTCTCTTCTCTTTCCAACACATTATTACATTGTTCTTGATATTTTTCTGGTTTTTAGAGAGAGACTAGGGCTTTTCTTGAGAGAGAAACACAAAGCAAGGTAGTTAGGAGTAGATTCAACCCAAGATTGTTGAGACATCATGGATCTAGGCATTGAATCTTCATCTTTTCTTCATCCTTTGCAAAGCTATCATAGACATATGTAGCTACATCTACCCTTGTGGGTTTTGAGGTATTCAAACAAGCTATTATG
>Ga0228711_1008461_pt1 | contig 14410 bp, 6 predicted proteins | sample MedpolnodulmetaG_2_FD_177996 | JGI IMG/M metagenome (GOLD analysis project Ga0228711, IMG submission 177996) | Root nodule microbial communities from Medicago polymorpha collected in Santa Monica, California, United States - brown nodules | ecosystem: Host-associated > Plants > Roots > Nodule...
AAAAAAAAAAGGGGGAAGTAAATTACTGACAGAAATTTTTGTCATTAATGCAGATTCGATTAACATTACAGGGGGGATAAATCTGTCAGTAATATTATGACAAATCTGATTCTGCATTACTGATGGATTATTCCCTCAGTAATTACTGGCGGAACAATCCCTCAGTACTGAGGAAATAATCCCTCAGTAATGCTTTGTCAGAACTACCTTTCTATTACTGAGGGAAAATTTTCGCCAGTAACATTACTGACGCCAGTATTACTGAGGGATTTCTTTCAATAATAACAAAATTCTTGTAGTGTTGGTTATGATCATTACAATGATAAATACAAGGTGGTTGTTATTTCTTGCTATGGATCTCGAAAAAACTAAAGTGAATGTTCATACCATGGGTACAAATTGTTGTTGGAGAAGAATTCATGAGTTTCCTTATGGTGTTCCTATTGGTAAATCGGCAAAATTTGTTTGTGGCATTATTAATTGGGTGGTATCTAAGGATGGGAATGAAATGAATTCTCCGTTTTTCATTGTTTCTCTTGATTTGAAGAATGAGTCTTATCATGAGATTTTGCAGCCCGGTTATGGAGATGTAGATGTAGGTTTCTTGACATTAGGCGAGTTTAGAGATTCCTTGTGCATCTTTGCTCATGCCAAGTCATTTATTGATGTTTGGCTTATGAAGGAATATGAAAAGAAAGAATCTTGGAATAAATTATTCACAATTCCATTAATTGAAGATCATCTTGGTTATTATCCTTGTACCAAGGTAGCATATATTTATGGGCATGAACAAGTGTTGCTGGTGTCTAAAAGTTATTATCTGAAGTTGGTTGTTTAAGATTCTAAAAGTCATACTTTTAAATTTCCTAAGATTGAAAACATTAATGATGGGATGGTTCCAACGGCCTATGTTGAGAGTTTGATAACAACCTGTTCTTGATATTGGGGTGTTGGCGTTGGCTATGTTAGTGGAGCAGAGGATTTAGTTACATGTTATGCTTATTATGGTTACTAGTGTTTTTATAGGTTATTGTTAAGTAATTTATTTTTAATCAGTGGTTTAGCAGTCTATCAAGGGTTGATAAGAAGCATGAGGGTCTGGGCCAAGGTTTGCAAATCGAGAGTTTACTCGACTCGTTTTGCTTAAGTAAACTCGACTCGAGAACTCTACGAGTTTACCTAAAATTAAAATTATATAAAATTTATTATATGCATGACATATATAAGCTAATATACTATTGTAAATAGGTCAATAGTGCAAAATATGACTTAATTAATTACAACAGTAAATTATATCAAACTAACATAATAAAACGTTATGCTCAACTTAGCATCAAAATACAAAAATTGACGCACAAAATCATAAGTTTCATAAGTCTCTAAGTTTAAGTCATCCATAAAACCATCCAAAAAAAACAAGTTTCACAAGTTCCTAAAGTTGTTAATATAAAACTATCTAAAAAATAAACTAGTTAATTTCTTCAAAAAGTCAAAAAACACCACCACCGCAACCCTAATCGGCGTCGCAATCTAAATTTCCACCGTCGGAATCGCAACCCTAATTGTTATGTGCTCCCATGTTCATGGTTTGAGAACTCATCGAAGTAAGGAAAAGAAATGTTTCATTTCAGGAACAATGTGTTATTGTAAATGTAACTATTCAGTAAATGTTTCAGTCTTTCGACTTCTAGAAAAGGAATTGGGTTTTGAAAAAAAAGACCCAAAAAAATGGGCCAATTTTTTTATACTTTTTTTTATAGATGTAAACTCGGTCGAGTTTACACGAGTTTACTGAGTGTTAACTCGGTCAAACTCGTCAAACCTTCCAATTTTACCAGAAACTGAGTTTACCTATGAGTTAACACGATCTTGGTACCTAAACACGTAAACTCGGAGTGTTAACACTCGATTTACGAAACATTGGTATGGGCCATAGTCACCTAATTCGCTGCCAACCCATGCGAACCGCAAACTAATTCGCGCGTACCGGTTTGCAGTTCTTTTGTGTTCCCAATTCGTGCAAATTCGTTATGTAATTCTTGGAAGTGGCGAATCGTATTGAAGACGAAAGAATCCAGCCAAAAACCAATAGAAAGTGGGTGATAGAAAGATGAAGCGGTTTCCAATAGAAAGTGGGTAACAAAGAAGAAGCTGTTTTGGAAAGATGAAGCGGTTTCCAATGTTTTGGTAAAGCAAATCAATTACCCCCACGTGTAGGGGATGGCAATGGGTACCCAATGAGAAGGATACTATAGTACCATCCCCATACCCGTGTTTGTAAAAAATCCCCGTACTCTCGTGGGCAACAACTTTAGTGCCCTTCCCCATACCCTATGGGCACCTAAGTGCCCAAACCCGCACTCATTACCCGCACTTTAAGTATGAAAAGACAATAAAAAACATTAGAATTGAAATAATCCAAATTTTTTTAAATCAACTCATAAGATAGTACGGATCGTAGTATTTAGCCAAAAAGCAAAGAAAGGTCGACAGCGGCAGAGATTTAACACATCGGGATGGGTAGGGTTACTTTATTAAGTTATTTTAGGTTTATGTTTAGGCTTAAATAATAAATTAATTAATTAATTAATTGTACACCAAAAATAAATAAATTATTTATCATATTATATAAATACATATATGCGAGTTGCGGGGCTGGATAGTATAGTGCCCATACCAATCCAAATTTGCGGGTAATTACCCATACCCAAGACCAAACCCATAAAGGGGGTTTTACCCTACCCATAGTGGGTATTCTTTGTGGATGTTCATAGGGTCTGGGTCCAATTGCCATCCCTACCCACATGATTTTTACTTCTTTTTTTCCTGATAACCACAAGCTTATGATGATGCACGTGATTGGTTAATGTGAAAGAAAGTAATTATTTTTAGGGATGATAGAAATTAAATAGTCAGACCTCTACTTTGATCCTTTATATTCTTTTTCATTATTTTGTTATAAAAAAATTGGCATGTAATTTAAATTTTTTAATTAGAGCAAAATTTGTTGATAGTAGTATAATTATGGGTCTTGTTAACCAGTGTCCCCCGGACACTAGTTAAGAAACCAAAAGTAGAAAGAAAAGTCAAATTTTGTATTGAAAATAACACTTTTTTAACTTTCAAAAAGTGAAATACACAATCTTCAAGACAAAATTTTCTTTTATAATTCCTTAACCAATGCCCCGGGAGTATTGGTTAACATATTCATTAGTAGTAGTATATCAATACGTATAATACGAACCCTAGCGTACCGACTCTGTGTACCCCTCACGTACTGAATTCTTGATAGATAGCGAACCGCGTACCACGTACCCAATGAATTGCGAATTTGGTAACTATGGTCTGGGCTTTTTGTAGTGTGTTTCGGAGTTGTTTGAACTTGGGTTTGCAAGACAATGAGAACTAAGGTCTTACCTGATTTCTACTTGAAAATTGCATCATTGTTTTTTGGTTGATGTCTTGGTTGAGTAACAAAGCTGGTTTTTGCGCACATGATCATATGACAATATTGTGCTAAATGAACATTATAATAGGATTGATGACTTTCTTGCCTTTCATGAAACTGCAAAGGTTTGATGCTTAAGCCTTTTGCTTGATTAATTCCGTTCAGTATGTGCAGGTTTGGAAGCATAAGAGGTAGAGGTTGTTCCGGGCAGATTGTTTGAAAAGGAAATAAGGTTTTATTAAATAGTTTAGTTGGTTGTGTTGGTTAGTAAACAAGATGGGTGCTACACTAACCATGTTTATAAGAACAATTGAATTGAATAAAAACTAGATTGTCATTAACAATAAATAGAGTTTCACATCAACATGTTTCAATTAGGGTTCCAAAGAATCATCTCAGACCTAATCTATAAGAGATTTAGCTACTCATAATCGAGTTTACAAATAGCATAATCAATATAGGAATTAAAACATACATGGTCTGATAGAAGGTTGAAAAAATCGCCCTCCTAGACGTCTTTAAGTCTCAAAATCGCACTTTGCTCTTCTCAAATCGTAACCTTTGTTTTCAGACCAAGCTTCAGCATAAATAGGCTCAGAATTTCGCCCAATCGTGACACGTTTTAAGTAAATCGTGTCACGATTATGCCTTGTGTAACAAACTTCAGAATTAGGGTTTCCATAAACGTGTCATGTTTTTGCCATCGTGACACATTTCTCTTAATGTCGAGAGCATGTTTTCCAGTCTTCAAATCGTGATACGTTTTTCAAATGATTTGTCTTCATTCTTTTTCTTGAGATTTTCCTGCTTTTCTTGATGCTTAAGTATGCTTGTGAACTAGATGCATTCTTAGACAATTATAAAAAAAATTCTCCCTCTCCAACAAGTCAGCCCTAGTTTTTCACTCTAGGTTTTCTCTTCCAGTTTCTTCATTGAGGGGTGGTTTTGGGTCAATTCTTGACCTAAAATCACCCATCTTCATCTTTTTCTCTCTATTTCAATCTAAATAAGTGATTTTCACATAGATCTAGGTTTTTTCTTTGTGATTTCATCATCTAAGTGTGGTGGTTTGTTGTTCGTCGTCTTGTGCGCCGTTGTATGCTTTCCTGTCTTCTTGCAGTGTTCATTTGATTCATTTTGAAAGATCAATTATTTAATCAAAGATTTGGGCCTCAACGTTGCAGATCCGAAGGCCATGGATATTTCGATAACTTTAATTTTATCATATATTTTTGTAGGCATTATGTCGTTGTATGCTATTAACTTGGATGATGTGAGTTTGTTCGCAAATTCATCCTTTACGTTTTTAGCGGTGTTGAATGATGTAATTTCTCGATTTGAATAAATGAATATCATTTTGTTTTTGTCAAAAAAAAAAGTATGCTTGTGAACTCCAAATACCATGATTTTACATTAAAAATTACGTAATGACGAGATGTCATCAGTAATCCTTGAGTAGTTTATTTATCCATCCAGGCATAATATATCATCACGCAATAATTAGCTTAGTCGATGAACATAAACGAATAAAAAGGGAATACTATAGTTGAACCTTGAAAAATGCATCTTTGAGAAAATTGTGTAAAGTTAAGAAAGATGATGAATAAAACGCTAACCGACTTTTCTACCATGTGTGTGATTTTTCTATAAATGCTTTAAGTGCCTTAATGTGACTGTCTAGAATGAAAAAGGATGATATAAATGAGAGAATGAGGCTATGGTACAATAGCATGATTCAGATTGGTGTGCATAGAAGGAAGACTTTTGTCCGTGAAACGTGGCTCGTGTTGTTACAATACCCTTAGTGTTCAAATTGACTTTAGCTGATCTAACTTTGTGACCACGTATGATTATTTGAGATGTTCTTTTTCCTTAAGTCTTTTGGTGTTTAGTTGCTACATTTTATTGTTTCTATATGCAAGCTAAGTTGCTTGAGAACAAACAACGGTTCAAGTGTATGGGCGTAAATTGATGACGCGTAAAATGCACTATCATTTTAACTCGATTTGCACATGTTTTGATCTTGATTTTTTAGATTTTTGCAATGTTTATGTTGGTATTTTGTGTCTATTTCAGGTATTTGGTCTCTGCGTGTCAAAATGATGAAAAACGGTAAAAAAAAAAAAAAAGGAAAGAAAATACAACTTCCAGACTGTCATGACGGGCACCCTCCATCCATGACGGGTTGACCGTCACACAAGCTGGTGCCCGTCATGGTGTCAAAATGCAGACTCCACACCCACGTTCAGAGGCAGTTACCTCCATCTCCTACATTTTCTCCACCACCTTGGACACGATTTCAAAACTTCCAGTACGAATTGTGGCCTATAAATAAACTTTGAAGACTTAATTTTTAAGCTTCCAAGCTTTTGAGAGCCATAGAGTTCATTTGTAAAAGCAATAACAACTCAGATTGAGGTGTTGATGCAATTTTATTTTCTAAGTTTGGAGCTTTTCTGTACATTCAACAGCAGCTGTAACTTGCAATTTATGCTTATCAAGTCAAAGTTTTCAAGTTTATTCACTGTCAGGTTTTGTCTACTTCGTTTATATTTTTATTCACTTTTGTTCTCTTTTACTTCTCTGTTTCAAAGATGATGAATAAATATGAATGAAAGTTTATTTATTGTAATTAGTTTGAGTAGATTTTCATAGAGTTGGGGATATGATAAACGTCGTACTAACGGTACTCTAATATGTTGTATGATTAATAATAAACCATGAATTATTTTTATGTTTGAAAATTCTGGTTTGTTAACTATGAATATTTAGAGTGAAATTTTGAAATAACGTGATATCGGTTTCATCTTAAAAGAGTGAAAACTGTATATGTTTTTAGAAATTACTAATTTTCAAAAACTTGTAGCCAGGCACACGAAAGCGGGCAGTCTGTTAGTATGTGAAAGCGGAGAGAACCTTTAAATTAAATTTATACTAAAAATAACTATTCAAGTAAAAATTGATTATTTTTCAAACGGAATTTTGAAGTTGTAATGCGTACAAACAAAAGCGGTCGAAAAAATTCAGTGTCGTACATGCGAAAGCATGCGGCCACTTTGATGTAATCCTTTTGCGTAAGAAAATGTTTTCCTGTTTTAATTATGAAATATAGCTTAGCGAGTATCAATGGTCGATGCGTACTACATTCAGATCTCTCGTTATTATTATTTAACTAAATCCACAATTTTAATTTTCTGCACAAAATCAACCATTTGAGTAGCCTTAGATAAACATCTATAAGATAGCACGTCTTTAATACTAAAACCGATAATTACATGCACTTACAGACCCATCATTGACCACACAGCTACCTCAATTTTCTTTAACGATATTTCTTCAACAACGCGCCGGAGAAAAATGAAAAGTGGAACAATACGTCGTTTACTTTTGTGGATATATATGGATATTGTCTGTTGACTATTGACCGGTGAATGACGGTTTTCATTTTTCTGGGGGACACTATCATGCGTATCTGCTTATGACAATATTATTATTTTTTTCTTTTTCAATTTCTAAATTTGATTCCAACATTTTAATTGATTCACATGTGTCACAATTTTAGATGATGTGGTACCAAACTTTTTTGGTGATGGCCGCAGTTTGAACTTCAGATCTTGCATATATTATAAATTGTCAATATCAACTGAATTATGTTCATAAAGACATATGGTACCAAATTTTGTGCACACATAGATGCCACATGAGATTAAACTTAAAATTATAAACATTTTTTTGAAGGAAAACATTTTAAATTTTATAATCAATAATTAATATCAAACAATGGTTAAAAAAATCATTAAATAATTAACTAAGTTAAAAAAAATATAAAATTTCAATTTTGTGAAAAGATAAGGGATAGAGTTTCAAAACAACTAAAACCTAAATAGCCTCTATAAATAGAGAAGAATATTAGAGAATTAGGATTATAAAGAAAAAGATTAGAGATCAAAGATGACGTCAAAATGAGTGTCGTATTTGCCAAAAAAATTATTTATTGCATATCCTTATTTACTGCATTTCAATCATCTACTGCATCCGTTTAAAAATGAGCATCGTATTTGTCAAAAAAATTATTTTAAAATGAATGTCACTTTTAGTTTCCAATGCAATAATAACTTTTTCTTTTCAATTAATATTATATACACTACTTCCAAAGTATTATTTTTTCTTTAATGAAAATCAACCCAATAGTTGATTAGGATAATTTGGTAAAATAACATCTCTCTTTCTTCTAATTAATGTATTTCTTCTAAGTAATTTACTACTTATAATTAGTAAATGTGATTTGGTAAATGAAGCACATTTTACAATTAAAATCAACAATACTAATAATTTCCTCAATAAATCTTAATATATATAAATGTTGGAAAGTTTGCCTTGATCCTAATCCCGTCTTTTTTGGTTGGTCTAAGTAATTTTTATGAAGAAAAAAAAAAAGAGTTTGCAAGGAATCAAACTAGATACCGTATGCTTACACTTTACAACTTTAACCACTATGTCACTTCCATTTTTGTTGAAATATTGTTGCTTCCAAAAATGATCTACATGACTAAGACATTTATTTTAAAGCCACAGCCGCCCTAGCGGTTCCTTTTCTCATAGTAGTTATTTTTTATTATTAGCGGTTCATATAATGATAGCAGTTCCTTTTCATCATTATTATTATTATTATTATTATTGGTGTACGCTTACTACGTGTTACGATATTAAAGTTGCATCTTTAAAATTGTTGATAATTTGAATGATTCAGATGATAATTTTATTATTAAAAACTTCACTTTTTACTGTAATTTTGTCGGCCTCTTTGTTTCTCCTTTATTATATTACTTGAAGTTATTTATTCTGACTTTTTATTTGCAAAAATTACTATATTAGATTATAGGCTTAATTGCACTTTTGGCCCCCTATCTTTCCAAAAGTTGCAATTTTGGCCCCCTAACTAATTAAAATACAAAACAGCCCCCTATGTATTGGATCTTTGGCAGTTTTGGCCTCCAAGGCCACTTTTGACTTAGTCTTCGCTGACGTGGCACCCCCTAACTAATTACATGTGGCACCTCACTTAAGGGATGTGGGTGCCACGTCAGCGAAGACTAAGTCAAAAGTGACCTTGGGGGCCAAAAATGTCAAAGATCCAATACATAGGGGGTTGTTTTATACTTTAATTAGTTAGGGGGTCAAAATCGCAACTTTTGAAAAGATAGGGGGCCAAAAGTGCAATTAAGCCTAGATTATAACATTATTTTGTTTTGGCAAAGTAATGACTTTGATTCCATATTCATTTTTGTTAACATCCATATTCATTTTTGTTGATACAAACTAAATGTTGTTAATTTGCTTCTTTGAAATTGTACATGTCGATCACTCTCAATTGTCATCTAGTTTGATTATTTCTGAGTTTAAATGTAATTCTACATGTAATAATATAGTCAATTTGATATTTTACATATGAAACTCTACAAAATCCGTGCATCGCACGGGTTAGAGTCCATTTACCATTATAAGGAATAATAAATATATGGCCAAATACCTTCCTGGGTCATTTAAGTGTCACGTTTGTTTCAGATAGGTCATTTAAGTTTTGAGTTTGTTTCAGATAGGTCTTTTCTGTCAACCTCCATTAAGCCAAAGTTGTTATGTCCGTTAAGCCAAAGCTGATATGTCCGTTAAGTGGGTGAGGTGGTTCTCTCTGACACTTGGCATCAATTTTTCCCCCAACAAGATCAACTTTGGCTTAACAGACAGATCAACTTTGGCTTAACGGAGGTTGATAGAAAGGACCTATCTGAAACAAACTCGAAACCTAAAGGACCTATCTGAAACCTTAGAAACTTAAAGGACCTATCTGAAACCTTAGAAACTTAAAGGATATATTTGAAACAAACGTGAAACTTAAAAGACGCGGGGAGTTATTTAGCCTAAATATATCACTACGTAATTCACCTAAACAACCCACGAGTATACAAGAAAACCACCCAAATACATCATCATTTTCAATACTGCTATTTTGCCTCTTTCTTCTTAAACTCCTCTTTAATTTCGGATATTTTGCCCATATTGCATACCCCAAAAATGCTAGAAATGTCTTACAATGTTCATACAACACTAGTGAAATTGCTGCAATGAAGATTGGCAAGAGAAAGATGAAGATTGAGAAGAGAAGCATTGAAAATTGATTGAGAAGAGAAGCGACGATGAAATCCATAGTTCAAGTATTTCACCAAGAACCGGCGATGAAATTGCAGAACCCAAAAATCCCCAATTCTAAAGCAAGGATGAACCTAAAGAAGCTACGATTCTTAAATTGTGGAGAAGAGAAGCAACAATGATTGAGGAGAGAAGAGAAGTAACAATGGTATATAGCTAGATGATTGAGAAGAACAGAGATGAACGAAGAATTTTACAATCTAAGAAAAAAATTAGGGATTCCAATGGTATAGATTTTGTTAATTTAATAGTTAATATTGTTGAGGATTGTCTCAAAATTGTTGATTGAAGGTAGGGCAAAATCTGGGCACGAATTTGGTTTAGAATTCAAAATTTTGATTTGACTATAATCGGGAAATGATTTGGATGAAATCATGGCATGATAGTGGATTGAAGTGATCAATCTCTACCTTAGAGTAGGTCATTGTTGGACCGAACTGAGTAAACATTTCATCGTGTATTTGTTTATCTTCTCTATTTATCTTTTGCATGTGGTTTTGTGCTTTACACTTGATTCCTAGATTAAATCTAGGTTTGTTATTGTTGCTTGAAGTTACTTTAATATTGATTACTACTTTTTGTTTACTCCACACATCAAAGTTTTTTTGTGGTTTTGAGTCCGAATTCACAACAAATATAAATAATACTTTTAAATTTTAAAATAGTTATTTGAATGAAATATTTATCATTTATAAGTTTAATCTGATGTGACATCCATGTGTATATTAAGTTCAATGTCATGTCATCTAAAATGTTGCCACATCAACATCAATTAAAATGCTGGATTCAATTTTAGAAATTGAAAAAATTAAGGGACTAAAATTGTTGAATTAGAAATGGGAGGATTATAATCCAAATATTAATTAAAACGGGGGGACTCAAACCACAGTCAAGCATTTTTTTAAAATTTTTGGTTAAGTAGTCTAGTGGTTAAAATTCACCTTTTTCAAGGTGAATAAGTGGAGTGTCCGGGGTTCGAACCATGGCCCCTGCATATAACAATGCATGTCCCTGCCAACTGAACTATGCTCACGGGGACACTCAAGCAACTTTTTTAATCCTTTGGTTTTTTTTTTTGTAGTGCAATCCTTTGGGTCCTAGAAAAGGTTCATAAAAATCAAGATTTTGACTAAATAAAACCCGATCAAGAACAACCTTAAATTAATCTCGAGTTTCCTTGAACATTTGTGGTAGAGCTTATTAACCGCTCAAGTTCAATCACTTATTATCACATTGGTTCCTACATATAACAAAACTACAAACACATATACAAATATCTTTTTATTAATCATTTTAACTTTTAAATGTGTTTTGTATTGATCAATAAGTTACTAACAAAGTGGATAACATTTACGGATAAAAATGGCTATTTACCTTCTTTTTTTTCTTCCTGCAGTGTTACTTAGCAAGTAGGTGTTTTATCCTTTTAAATTGTAAATGTTGTTTAATTTGGCCTTTCAAATTTAAAAAATAGCAATTATTTTAGAAGTCTTTTAAATTAAAAAATTACAGTGTTACTTATCTTTTTTGAACCACAGTTTTTTAAAGTTGCTAGTTCTAGAAAAAAAAAACTATTTAAATCGGTCATTGTGAATATTTTTAAAGGTTTTGAGGAATGTCTTTTTTCTTTTCATGTTAACCCTCCACTTCTCAGAAAAAATGGGCTCTGATAACCGGAGTTAGTCAAAAAATAAATAAAGTATGATCGAGAATTGTTTCACCTAAGAATCAAACTCAAATTCTTCTACATAATTCGTCTTTGATATTTAACTATTTGAGTATAAATGTTTGGTTGGTTTTGATGAATGTTTAACACTGGACGTACTATTTGTCAAAAAAAAAAAAACAATCGACGTACTAAAATTGATAGATATTCTCAAATTTAAATGATTAATTTGTTATTATTTAAATTCAAGAGATTAAATTGTCTCATGCAAACATACACTAATGCGTCATTGTCCAATACTTGAATTTATAAGATTTCTTCTATAGTTTTCACCTTTGTTTGATGCATTTAGAGTAAATATTTACTTTAGTCCTTAAAATTGTATAATTGTATCAATCTAATATCTTACATTAACAATATTACAAATTTATATTTGAAAGTGAGTTGTTAATCGATTCGTCCTTCCATTGATATTTATAGGGATTATAATGACATTAGTTTGATAATGTATAAGATGGTGGGGTTTAGCATAGAAAAGGGGAGTTGTTTCCCACTATGATAAAGTGTTTTTTGTCCATCGGATCAAACGAGAAACACAATCTTATCATGGTGTATCAACACTTAATTATTTTTTTACTTTATCTCTCACTACAATTCTCTCTCCACCATTCTATATATTTTTATAATAGCCAATTTATTAAAAGAAAATCCCAGCAACAAGAACAACAGAGCAGCCCAGCAAAACAAGCATTAGCTGGGCGCTAGAGAGCCTAAAAACCGGAAGCCACCGTTCCATTCTTCCATCAGGATTTAATTTTTTCCCCCTTTTTCAAACCTAGATTCCACAGCCAACACAATAAAGAAAGAACAATTAAGGAACAAAAACTCCAGAAAGAAAAACAACAACAATTGCTATTGATTGTTAATATAATTCCACCACTACCTTTCATATTTTTTATTTTTTTAGTTTTTGCTTTGGATTTAATGAATGAAAGAAAGGACTTTCGTAGTGAGTCAAGTGAAAGGAATTTGCTGATGGTAAGCCATTCGTGGATTTTATTTTATGCTTGATGTTGTTGGCGGGGTGATTGAGGTATGCTGGAGACCAGAGAGAGAATTGGAGTGAAAGACAAAGTGAAAAAAAATAATTTGATAGACCATGATAAGATTGTGTTTCTCATTTAATTTAATGGACAAAAAAAAATTTCCTATGGTAGGAAACAACTCTCCTTTCCAATGCTAAATTCCACCGTATAGGATATATCTGAACATAAGTAAATCGTTAATAATAGAACAATTCATCATTCCTTTATGTAATTTTATGGATTATTTTTAGAACATTGGTAACGTAGAAGACTAAGTTGATGTAGTCCTAAAATTTCAAGGAACATATTGTGTATTAAGTTGATGAAGTTGTTTTAAACCTCTTGGGAGAACTTAGAGGCATGGTTTTTCTATGATAAATAATAACGTTTTTTTTTTGTGGTGGTCGGGGTTTGAACTCCGTACCTTGCATATATTATGTATTGTCTCTACCAACTGAGTTATGCTCACGAGGACGATAAATAAAAATGTTTAACCCGTACTCGAACAACACTTACAAAGGAAAGAGAGTAACATATTGTTATAATTTCTAAAAGTAAATTATTTTTAGAAAATCCAAAAAACCCAAAGGATAAAATATTACAAAACCATTTAGAAGACTAAAAAGCAACATCTCGTGAATGCGTTCAATACATAAGACACACGATAGTAATTAAAATCATAATTGTACATAATCCTCACAGAATGTGAACCCAAACATGACCTTCATTGATGATTTGTAAGCCTGAAAGAGTGCCCAAACTTGTCCTCTTCCCCAAATCTTAAATTTATAACTCCATCTCAATATTTTGGCAATTTGGAAGTTCATTTAGAAGTTCTTCTTCCCGGTAAATTTTTTTATTTACCTCCTTGTAAAATTTTGTTTTGATTTACCCCCTAGTAGGCCAAACAAAAACTTTTTTCAAGAAATTTTCGTTTTTGTTTAACTTATTGGGGGGTAAATCAAAACAAATTTTTTTACGGGGGTAAATAAAAAAAAAATTATAGGGGGAAAATCGAAAATGATTTATATTACAGGAGGTAAAGACCTATTAACCCAAAAAAAAATGAGTTTTAACATTTCCATGTGTTGCCTCCTTGTTGTTGAAAAATAAATAAATTTTGAGTAAAATATCCTAAGTAAACACTTATAAATAAAAGTAATTTTTATATTTTCAACGCAAAGTTTCTATTTGTAACCATTGCCCTGAGAGCGCAAGACAACAAAGTTAATAAATACCTCTTCCAAAAACAAACAAAAAAAACAGTGAATTAATACCTGTGTTCGGTAGCATGAAAACCAGATAACTTAGCAGCTTGAAAAAGAGCCTTCTTCCAACTTTGTATCCGACGGTCACTGTAACCGGAGTCATGTCTTTCGAACGCAGTACCATAACTCCCAGTTTGATTCCGAACATGTGAAGGTTGAATACGGTAGAACACAGGAACAACAACAACTTGTCTATTTCTTCTACTACACCCCATTATTTCAACGAGTTCATCCAGACACCGTCTGGAATTCGCGTAGTTCTCTGAAAACACCACTAGAAAAAGATTGGATTCATCCATTGCTTTCCCAAGTTTTTTAGAGATATTATTTCCACTTCGGTCTTTGTCCTCTATATAAGTCCGGAAATGGTTTCGACCCAAAGCAGAGTGAAGATGGCTAGTGAACCCATCAAAAGTATCACGCCTCGAAAAGCTGATTAATACATCATATGGGCGATAGGAAGAAGATGCCATAACCATAGGCATTTGTGTTTTCTGGTTCTTAGAAATAAAATGCGGGATATGCATATATACACACACACACACATATATATATATATATATATATATATATGAATGAGAGAGAAATTATTGTTAAGGCGTGATTTCCATCTTTTCTTAGAAGAAGCCAGATACACGCTTTTTTTTTTTTTTTTTTTTTTTTTTTTTTTTTTTATTTTTTTTTTTTTTCTTTTATTTATTTTTTTTTTTTTTTTTTTTTTTTTTTTTTTTTTTTT
>Ga0228711_1008464_pt1 | contig 14407 bp, 4 predicted proteins | sample MedpolnodulmetaG_2_FD_177996 | JGI IMG/M metagenome (GOLD analysis project Ga0228711, IMG submission 177996) | Root nodule microbial communities from Medicago polymorpha collected in Santa Monica, California, United States - brown nodules | ecosystem: Host-associated > Plants > Roots > Nodule...
ATGTCTAGAATTTATGTTTGATAGATGATTATTCTAAACCTAGATTCAAGAGTATTTTTCAATCACAATTAAATCAAAACATAAACAATAAATTGCAAGAATAATCTCAATACCAAATCAAATGCTAGAACCATACATTTATAGATCAATTGATTACATGATAAACTTAGATCAAGTACCTCTAATCCCAACAATGAAGATTTAGCTTCTCATTGTCATGGAAGCCTTGCAAGAATGAATTGAAAGGAAAGATTCAATACAACTTTGTGATTTCTCACCAAAAATGGAAGAATCAAGACTTCTATCACTCTCACTCTATGAAGACCAAGCCCTATCTCTCTCTCTGAGTTTCTAAGTATATTTTTCTATCAAAATAAAAGCATGTCTTGAGAAATGATCAAGGGCTCTATTTATAAGATTTCCCATCTGCATCAACTCGCCTCGCGAGTTCTTCTTGCTCGCCATGGCGAGCAAAGCTTTCTTCCCCATTGGGTTTGTGCCACGTCATCCTGGGGAGGCCAAACCGCCCTTGCTCGCCTCCCAAGTGATTTCACTCGCCATGGCGAGTAAAACCATGCTCCTGCCTATTTTTTCCTTTTGGTAACTCGCCATGGCGAGTTGGTGGCGAGCAAACATGCCTCTCTGCCTATTTTTGCCTTTGTTAGCTCGCCATGGCGAGTTGGACTGCTTGGGAGGCGAGTAAACATGTGGTTCTGCCTATTTTTGCCTTGTTGCACTCTGTTGCTTGTTTTCCATCTTTGCTCAGTGCCTTGAGTCATTTTCCTGCAAAATTAGGTCAAGTAAGATAGATAAAGCGTGAATGGATAAAATTCAATTAACTCTCGGCTTTTTCCTTGATAACTTGCAAAACAAGTTACAAAAAGTGCCATAAATCTTCATCAGAATTACTACTTCTTGGCACTTATCATTATGCTCTGAATCGGTCCAATTTCACTCAATCTAACTTCTTTATCCTCGCGTATAAATTTGGTGTAGTTGATGACTTGGGAGTTAGGAAAGTATATGTGTTCGGTTATTATATGGTTAGTATTTTAAATATATTTATTTAGATTATTGTGGATTGGATTTAGTTTCCTACGTTTTTATGCTTACTTGCTGATTGTGAAGTTTAGGATTTAGTTTCCTATGTATAATTTTGTAGTAGTTTTAAAAATCTTACAAGTAGGCCCTTGAATTTTGATGAGTTCCAATAATGTTTATGGAGTAGCCTCTGAAATAGGAAGATTTGTGTGTATAATTATGAGATGGTTTTATTTGAGATGGTTGGTGGAAGAAAAACATGTGAAAGTAAGGGAAAATCATGGAAGTTGTTGTTCATAAGTTGTTGATTTTCTATGGATTGTTGATGCACAAAGTGTTGTGATTCTCCTTGGCTATAACATCATTTTGGTTCCTATAAGTGTAATTTGCTATCACAATTCAATCCTCTATTGTTTTCTCGATTGGCTACTTTAGTCTCTGATGCTAGCTACAATGACCTTTACTATTTAGAAAATCACTTTGAAAAAACCAAAAATCATCCCCTTCAAACTTCTTCAAACAATAGTATTTTTTTTTTGTTTTAAAAAAGGAAAGAAACAAACATCACATTTTTGAGCTTTTAGTTGAGGTGAAATCCACCATTGATTGGAAAGCATGCAAAAGTTGCTATAGAGAAGAAGCTTAATATTCCCATTAGAACAATAACTTATGAGCGTCACAATGTTTTAAAGCTGAATTAGCCAAGAATTTGCATCTTCACTGCTATCAGCTCTCCATTTGACATCTATTCTCAGCCTTATACACAATACTAGAACAACCTTTTCAAATCACATTTTCATCTTTCAAGCAATCCAAGATATTATTTATGCTGAAATTCAATTTCTGAAATGGGATGAAAGTCCAAGGGTAAGAGAAACCTTCAGCTGTGATTAAGAACCCTGTTGCAGTGCATTGCAATAGTTTCAATATCCGGAGGATTTCCATACTCAGTATTTTATATCTTGTTTTCTGAAGTTTGATTGACACGCTTACTTTACTTTTTTTTTGCCTCTAGGTTCTTCTGCTTTTGTGTTCCAGCAGAAAATGCATTTGAGCCTTCACTCACACCCAGGCTGTCTGATGCAAAAAATAGGTAATTTCCAGTTCTCTTTATTTATATTTAATTAGATCTTCATAAGAAAAACAATAAATAAGACCCCTCTTAATTATTTTTATAACTTATCATCTGTTATCATTTTGCTTTCCCGCGTCTCTGAAATTCTGATTGGAATTAACATATGGATTATAACATATGTGTTTGTTACAGATTGCACAAAACAACTATAAGACTAGGAGAGCTTCAAGCACAATTTAATCTCCCAATAAGCCCTGAAGAGTATGCCTAAGAAAATCTCAAATTTGGTCTCGTTGAAGTGGTTTATGAATGGGCCAAGGTTTGCTTATGCAGCACTTTACCGGATTGTGAAGCATAGTTTTTAAGATCAAAGGTGTCTAACATTTTGGGGCCTCGATGAAAAATGTATTACTGTGTAATGCGTATATGAAATGAATGGTTGCAGGGTATTGGTCTAAGAGTTGTAATACATCATGGATCCTTTTTTGTGGTCACATGGTTTAACATTAAGAAGAAGCCTATAGCTATGAAGGTGCAGCGAGAATGAAAAAGAAAAGGTGGCTCGAAGCATTCATCTAGTTGACTTATATTTTGACGAAGAACATAAAATCTGATTGGTAGGCATATTGTTTATTTCATAATTTTTATAATCGGTTTAGATTTGTTTTCTTGATTTTGATTATAGGATTTAAAATCAATGTCGAAATTGAATGCTTCAATGCAGGGGAGATGTAATATAAATTTTCCTCATTGAAGTAGCTCTTCCTTTCTCATTGAAAACTTAATTTTGGAAAATAAAACAATCATTGGTTAGTATCTCATTGATTGATGCCTATGCAGCTATCAATATTTGCTAAAAATTCATACTAATAATTGCGGTCATTATTTCAGTTTGGGGAAAACAAGTCAAAAAGAAAAGCTTACTACATTGCAACTTGGAACCAAAGGTATGTTCTGTTCTGTGAAATAGATTCTTGTCTTATCTTTTTCTTTCTTTTGAATGGAACACAAACTAGAGGTCTGGGTTAGGTGTTGTGTTGTGTTGCGCTACGGCTGCTGCCTGTTGTGTTTGAGGTTTCACGGATTTTTGTGGGTCTGCTGGCTGCGTTTTTCCTTGATGTGCAGTGCGGTTTTTTCTATGTTGTGTGGGGGCTGTCATAGGTCCAGCAGGTTGTGGAGTGACCAATAAACATAATTACGGTGCTGCAATCTAGAGGTGTTAATTCGGCAGGGCTATAACTTGTGTTGTTTAGGTTGGCTGTATCTTGCTCTTTTTTTTTTTTGGGTCTGTGCTACTTCTGTGTTTTTTTTTGGGTCTGTGCTACTTCTGTGTTTTTTTGGGGTGTCCCGCCTATACACGACGTCGTTGTATTTCTTCCGTTTCCATCCCTTTGCACCTTTCAGGGGCTGGTAGTAATAATATTAGCTGATTCAAAATATAAAAAAACATATGAAAATGTGGATTCTTATCTACGTATTGAAAACGAAAGTGTATGTAGATCATAAAAGTATGCCTTTTAGCAATCTCAAACAAATTTCAGGAACAAACAATAGAAATAAAAATAGAGGTAAAATATTCATGGATGTATGGCTATTAGTATTACTAAGAGTTCTATGTCCTTAGGCAATATGATCAGTGTGTTTGTGTGTTTCATATCAGTTGATTGGAATTTTATATTGATTTATAAAGATGATAGATATGATGATAGTTGATTGATTAAATAGGGCGCTTTTTGTAGGTTATATTGGTGGGTTACAATGGTTGAGTATTGGTCTATTTTGCTACAAGTTTGCAAATAAGGTTTCATGTAGCAGTGTGTGGCAGAAACTTTCCTGAAGTTAGGATACTCAACTGATGAAGATCTTAAAGATGGGAGTCTGTTTCAAAAACTCTGTTATGTTTTCCTTGTTTGATTTTGTAACATTTTTGTGGATTCATATGAATGGGATTTAGATATTTTAAGTTATATTTTTCTGTATTTTAAGTATTCATTAATATATTTATCTAAATCGTCAACAAAATTTGCACCATTTAATTTTTTTAAAAAAATTAAACACTTTTGCGACTGTTGTGAAGGGTCGCAAGCCCATTTTAAATTAAATTAAAGTGCCTCATTTGCGATAGTTGTGAAGGGTCGCAAGTCCCTTCAAAACCATGTGAACCCTTAAATTTGCGACTGTTGGGAACTGTCGCAATAGCTTTTGCGACATTTGGTGCGACTGTTCTCTGAACTGTCGCAAAAGACAGTTGCGACCCCAACATCCGCACTTGTTGGGGAACAGTCGCAAATGTACATTTGCGACCCTTCTAACAGTCGCAATCTGTCATTTTAAAAGTCGCAAAATGCATTTTTTCTTGTAGTGATTATTATTTTTACTTAGTAGTTAGTACTACATAGATATATTTATTTTTAATTCGTTATGATTAGTTCTATTAAAAATATATTTTTTAGGGAATTTTGACTATAAATGAATCTTTTACAACAAAAAATGCAAGAAGAATAATATTGGAATAGTGAAAAGGGCACTATTTTATTGTTTCGCCCATGGCACCAAAATTTTTAAGACCAACCTTGCCACCACTCCATGTTTTCCGACCATTACATGATTTAATTCGGTCGACGATAATTCATGAGGACTTTGCTATAAAAAAGTGTCGTGCAAATAGCATTGTTGTTCTTTTAATATGTATTTTGGCATAAAAAAATTACAGAGAATTATCTGCATAATATACATATATAGCACTTGAAGGGCTTACATTGCATGGAATATTTGGAATGAGCTTTCCACACAATTAATTTTCATTGGTTATCTTAAGGCACATTGTACATAATTGGTTACAAGTGATATGTGAAATTGATGATGAATCAGAGAAGTTTCCATGGCTTGCCTCCATCCATGTTGAATTTTTTAAGCCTTCCAAACAACATAACAAGTATGAGAATGATCTTACCCTCATCACTCCATTTTCCAACAAATCCAATCCATTTGTTTTCACAATTTGTCTCTGGATGTAATTGTCGTTCACAACTGTATCCCGTAGTAAATCCTACGTTTCCATACGCACTGTTTACCATACACATGCATATGTGTTAATATACAAAATTAACAACTTGAGCATACCACATAAAGAATGAATAATGAAATCTTGTTGAAATTAATTGAGTTTATCCAAACTAAAATTTATTATTAAATGTTAGTTTTTTTTTTTTAACGAGAAAAATGTTAATAGTTAGTTGTTAATTTTTTTTTTATAAAGTTTAAACCAAGACTTCAAACTCCTTATCCATTAACTCAAACCTCAGTCATAGATTATTATTGTCGATATACAACTGCAGATTCTACCTCTTTTCTTCATCTTTTGGGTCAAAGGTTCCACTTCATTTTAACTTGTCACTTTTTTTCCTAAAGAAAAAATTGCCTTTTTTGGCCACATTAATTGCTATATATGGCCAAGTTGAATCATGATGTGTTGTATTTATAGGATAATTAATAAGTAGTTAATAATAATGAGGTTTTAATATTATAAACTTATATGACCAAGTAAGAAGCATCTCATACTTCCACGAGACAGAGTTCTCGAATTAATGAGGTTTGGTTTGAAGTGCAACAAGTAACATGATAGTCTCAATAAAATACAACATTATTGAGCCTACTCTTTTAATTATTTTTTAGATTAAATTGGAGTGACTACTGACTACATTATCTACCTCACTAAATTTTTAATATTTTTGTCGAGAATATGTTCACTAGTTCATTCTTTAAAAAAAAAAAATTGTTCACCAGTTCATGTAATTATTAATACAATAATTTTTCATGAATTATTATAATATTCAACCTATCAATTTTTTTATGCAAAATATTCAACCTATCAATTACGATATCGTGTAAAAAAACTTATAAATTAAAGTTAGATGTCTTTCCTTCTAAACAAAAAAAAACAACTACGTAATTAACCACGCCTAGCTTTCAAAAATTAATTTATGTAAATGAAAGTATTGGAATGTATGGATGTAGATAATAGTAGTCCTTGCTATTTGCTATATATGTAGTCCTTGTTATTGGGTCATCACAAGAGTTCAAGGACCATCCATATTAGGCGACAGCAACACAAGTGAGAGACGCCACCTGTTTTGCTTAAAACCTTAAAGCTATAAGTTTATGAGTTCTCTCAATTATAAAGTATTCTGCCTCTAATTTTTAATCTGAAATGTGACATATAACTCACACTTATACAATTGTATTAATTTTTAATTGTATTTAAGAAAATTGATATGTCAATATTTATTAATATATGTTATAATATAGAAAAATTCAATATTTACAATTAAAATAAATCAAGATTTTCATTAAAATTTGAACATGTACCTAATTGATTATTTTGAGTTATAGTGAATAAACTATACACGTTAATTAATATGAATAATGAATTAACAGAAATCTAACCTGATAACTTCAACAACAATATTTAAAACGTTGAAATTGAGAGGATCTTCCTTCAATTTTTTTCTCTCAGTTATGCACACTAGAATGATGAATATGACTAAATAGGAGAGTTGAGAAAATATCAAATTCTCTGTAACTTTTCCCCTTATCTTTTTCATCCTCTTACTTCTTTCTGAGTTTTTCCCATCAATACCTTTCAATGGGAGGAATGAGGTGTAAGGAGGAAGGTACCTACACGTACAAATTAATTAGATATCACTGATTATTTATGTATTACTAACTTGCAATAAGACATTTTTTTTTTTGAGGGAACTTGCAATAAGACATTGTTATTATACCAATTAAATTTTTTTATTTATTTAACATGGAACAAGTTTATACACTGCTTTTGTATTAGTAATTAATAGTAACACTTTCATGCCATGTGCCTATGTCAAAGATATAACATGTGAGCTAGAATGAATTTAACTAGATAGAACTTTTCTATTTGATTTCATAACTTCTATTTTCCGTTTCAAAAATGAAAAATAAAAAATTGTATACCACATTTTGACTCATTTTCATTTAGTGTTATTAATTTGACATTTTGTAATTTGGTAGGAATACTCTTGCACTTCCTTGATTTTTTTTTTCTCTTCTTATAATTAGGAATAATAGAAAATTAAAGTAGGAATGATTGGATTATAAAATAACTATGGTTGACTAGATAAATCAATAAAATGAGAGAAATCCTACGAAGGAGTGGTCAAATTATGCAAAATCATTGTAATTAAAAATGGAAATGATTAGGAGAGTGACAAGAGATATAAAAAAACAGATATCATGGAGCTCAATGATAAAACCTAGGACCTTCTTTAATTTATTAGGAAATAAGTGAAATCAACATTGTTTTAATAGTATAACCGACTGCTACCATGCTGCAATAATGCAATTTTTTATTTTAAAATAGCTGAAACATGCAGGGCTGTCCATGTAATTTCGTTCAAGTTGATTAGTACTATTATCATTTTGTAGTGGTTAATTAATTAATTTTAAAAATAAACTTTCAGAGTTTAAAAATGTTTGTAGAGTAGCAATGATACTGATAGTGGCAGGGAAGTAAGGACAAAAGTGGTCGTTGCAATAGTAATTTGAAATGAAATTAAAAATCTAGTGATAACAAGTTCATCAAAATAATGTAAGACTGTTATTCTAATTTATAACTCACACTTTTTTAAAAAAAAAAATAATATTACTAGTAGGGTGAAAATAGGTTTTGCAAGACTCAAATTTAAACCGGTGAAAAAATTCACAGCTTAAACCTAACATGTAATTAATTTGTCCTAAATTTACTTTTAAAAGTTTGAGTCTAACATTTTTTACTAATTAAAGAGCTATAAAACAGAGTTAAAACTTAAGTATTAATCTATCCAATTGCGCGCAGATGATATTCTCAGTTTAAAAAATGCTATGATTGAGACCATGTATTGTATGTGAGTGCTATTTTTTAAAAACCCAAATATATCGTCACGCACAACAAATATTTTTCTATATGTATCGATCGAAATTGAATATTTGAACAAAATGGTTAAGAGATTCAAGTATTTACCACTTATCAAATAAAATGCATATGATTTAAATCAATAATATGAGTAATAATAATTGGTGGATGGTGAAGATAGAGATAAAGTGAGAGAAACTAACATCATGAGCACAAACAATACCAAGATGGCTTGTGATAGAATTGAGATATCCACAACAGTTTCTCCCGTATGTCTTGAATTCACAATTTGGAACAACACACCAATAAATTTTTGATAAAAATTCAACCCCTTCAAACCTTCTGAATCCCAATCCATTGTACAAAATAGTGTAAATTGAACCACAATCAACCCCAAAACAGTAGCCACAAGACAAATAGAGTGTTTCCCCTTAAGCAAGTGTTTGTAACCAACTTCCTCAGAATGTTTCAAAAGATATCTACACTCTTTCTTCTTGTAAAATTTCCCCAATACCCATATACAAAATCTCAAGCATGGAGGGTACAATGTGTTCCCAAGAAGAACTTGTGGAATAAGCATAAGAAGAAGACCTGAATTCTTTCTAAAAACAATCATGTTTTCATTTGTTGGAACAAAACCACAACTTGCAAATGTTGAAACTATAGTAAAAAGAGAAAATGTGAACATTTTTAGACCCTTGTTTTTAAGTATTTGTTTGGCACTAGGAATAATTGCAAGGTAAATAGACACCCCAACTACACCTATAATATGGATTATTACAAAGTAAGCAAAAACAACATAACCCAAATATTTCATAGACAAATACCTCAAATTTTCATTTGTTGTACTCAAAGATTCATGTGATATATTGTGCAAAGATTGATGTGATTTATTGTGTAAAGATTCATGTGATTTATTGTGTACCTCATTTGTGACCATTTCAACTTCAAGATGAATTTGTTCAACATTGAAAGTGTTTATAGAAGCAAGACGTGCATGAGAAGAAGCAATTTTATCTAGCTCAGTTTTGAGTCTTGATCTAATGAAATGAAGTCCTACCATTGAGGTAAAAATTTCACCACCTATGAACATTAATATGGTAATGATGATTAATTGAGGGTTAGAAAAAATTTGCATTTCAACCGTGGACATGCTTGAAACTGTGGTGGCTGAAACGGATGTGAAGAACAAATCTAAATTCTTAGGGTTTTGATCTAAAGGTTTTAGAGCTTTGAGAAATCCAAAACCCAAAGTTGAAAGAGATGTGAAATATACTATTTGAACCCATAATGGGTTTGCTCTTAGTAGGATGAAACGACAAAAACATGCTGCTAAGAAAAAAATTGATTTGCTTTGACAAGCAATTCTTTGAAGTGATGTGCTACAAAGGTGTTGCAACTTTTTCAAAAAACAATTTAAGATATGCATATCTGTTTTTGTCTTTAATTTACAGAAGGGACTATTTGTGTTGCAATGAATTCCAATGCAAGAGAGGGTATTTAAAGAAAAGCTTCCACTCTTAACGTTATAATTAATGTGGTTTTTTTAGTTTAGTCAAATAATTGTTCCATTATTAAATATTTGGAAATATAAATACAATAATGTAAAATTATTTAATATACTCCACATTAAAACACTTCAAAACTATAGTACTCCCTGCTCCACACAAGACTTATTCATTTCACAACAGTGGTAACATTTATAGTTATAAGTTATCCTTTGTTCGAAAAAGTGGAGTTTAAAAACTTAGGGAATCCAATAAACTTGATGCCTTAAATTTTTGGTAAATACATGGTATCCAACTAACTTGTGTGTTGTTCTTGTTTCAACGTAGATGATCCCCCAAACTCTCCTTCTCCTTGCGACCCAGCAAAATTGAATGTGACATGAGATAGATAAAGTATATGATTGTAATGACATTGATATAGTGGGGTGGAGAATTGAAATTGCAGTTTCTCACTTATTTTCACTTAGTGAATGCGAGTTTCGCGTTGAACTCTCAATGATAAAAATTTAAAAAGAATTAAACATGATTTGAGTAATCAAAAAGCAATTAAGCATAATTAGAATTATTTAGAATATAATCATTTCTTTTGATAGAATTTTGAGTAAATTACACTATCTTTCAAGAGATGTTTAAATTACACTCCCTCGCATCTTATGTCAAAATATACACTTTCTTCTCCTTTTATGCAAAAATATATTAGGAAAAACTATACTCCCGTCTCTTGAAAGACGATTGAATTACACTCATTTTCTCTCCCTTAATATTTTTTTATTATATTTTTAATAGTTTAGCAATGAAAATTTAATGTACACCAGACATTGAAAAATCGTATGAATCCATTTTATTATAATTAAAATTCAAATCATATTTTTTTTCTTTCTATTTTTGATTTATAATATTTTTAAATATCTATACTATACTATATATAAAGAAAATAACCCCTTTCAACACTTTTGGTTGAATTTTTCTTTCAAAAAATATGCTCAATTTTCAATACAAATAACACATGTAACAAATAGATAAGAATAAATTTAAATATTAAAACAATTGTAACAAATACGATATGAGTATATATTTTTTGTTTTTTTTCTTTTATCATTTAAAAAGTATAACAAACTAGATGAGTATGTTTATACTTACTTTTTCATCATTTCAATTATACCCTTAAACAATTTTTTCTATAATAAAATTGTTGTTGGTGTCATTAAAAAAAGAATTTAGATTATATATTTTTTATATTGTATTATTGTTTGTATCGTTGAAATAGATAATCATGGTTAATTTAATATTTTATAACTTAAAAGCAACAAACATTTTTTTTAATTTTAATCAAAATCAAAATTTTATAGAAAAACACTGTTCATAATTTTCAAAAGTTAGCGCAATAAAGAGAGCGGAAAGACAGGCACGCGCGTGCCCGTCTTTTCGCTAATTATTATAAAATATGAAACAATAGAAAATAAATAATTTTTAAAAAATATTAAAACCAATAAAATATGGGTATTTAAAAATGTATTTTATATTCTAAATAAGTAATTTGATAATAAAACAATCAATTTTTTTCTTTAAAAAAAATATAAAACAATCAATTTTTTCTTATCATTGACATTGAAATTAAAAAGAAACTAAATGTTTTTGTCTTTAATAGTTTCTTATAATTGACATTGAAGTTAAAAAGAAACTAAATGTTTTTGTCTTTAATAGTGGATCGAAATTAGTACATATCATAAAATATTTATGTAAAAATGGTCTAGTATATAAATTACTCTATGAAAGGAGATAGAAATCTAAGAATCTCTAGGGAGGAAGGAGTATAATTTATTTTAAGTTTTAATTTTTGGAAGATGACGTCCGGGGGCACTCGTTAAGATCTTTAAAAGGTAATTTTTTTTGAAAAGTTATGTAATAAATGCTTTAGAAATTGAAATATTTAACTTTTTTTGTGGAATAATTTATCTTTTTGGAATGCTGAAAGAGTGCCCTGAAGGCACTTGTTAACAAAACCCTTCATTTTTAAAGAGATGAGAATGTATATTATAACATAAGAAGTGAATAGAATGTAACCCAAACTTCTCATACGAAATGGGAGTGTAATTTACTCTAGATTTTTTTTTTTTAAATTATAGCTTCTCGAGTGAATTTAATCTAATTGTTTTTTAAATAATAATTTACTCTAGAATTATTATGGATATAATTCTCCCCGCGTACAAACCGTGTCCAATTATTCGTTATAATATTAACTATACATCATTTAAATAATAAAAACTCACCCATACTGTGACAGGTTTTGACTTTTGAGCACTTGTTTAAGGAGTTGAATAATGGACCTTCAATATATATGTACTATGATATAATGCAGTACGGATGCATAATGCCTCCATGTTGCACATGGATTGGTGGCACAAAAAGAGAAACGAACCTTCAATATAGTTATTCTATTAAACATCACTAGATTAGTAGTCATCTAATCAAATAATAGATTATTAAATAACATAAAAATGAATTAAAAAAATAATAGAATGAAGATGATTTGACTTTTCAATATAATCATTCAATTAAACCTAGACGAATGCCACCATTGATGTTGGTGCATGAGAGATTGAACGAGTTCCACTTGATGAATTGCTCGTCCTTGACTGTGAATCGTGTTAGCCATGGACTGAGCAGCCAACTCTGAATCAGATCCATTAACAATGATATAGTTGGATGGTTTGTAGATTAATAATCAAATTGCCACCCCTAACAATTATGTATTAATTTTTAATTTATTTTATGTTTAAAATTTAATTTTTTTTGCTATCAATTTCATTGAAAATAATAAAAATTTATTATTTTTTATGTTGATGGTATCCCCGTGATAGATAGGAGGAAAATACTTTCGAGATGGAAAATGAGAACATAAATGGAGCAATTTGATCGATAGAAATGACGAATTGTTTAGATTTATCAAAATTGTTGTAATTCATCTTAATAATAGATAACTTGTTTTGCAAGTTACCTTGTGAGTTTGTTTGTTTGTTGTAATTTGTTAGAAAAGTTAGTTAAAGCTTTACATTGTGTAATTATTTAGCACTACTAAAAAAACAAAAATTAGTGAGAGATATTTAGTGAGGGAAAACGTGAAATCCCTCTCTACTTCCGTCACTAAATTTTGCGACCAAGGAATTTGTGAGGAATTTCACTTTTTCTGTCACTAATTTCCCTCGCTAATTTTGCTTTTTCTAGTAGTGTAGTATGAATCGTCATAGACTACATTGAATATAGAATAAAACTTTCACATTGAATTTCTACCACTCTTTCTCTATTTTCTCTTTTCTCTCTTTCTCTTTTTTATTGTTCACACAATTAACTTCACATTTATCACAATTTTTTTTATGCAGGGATATGATATGTACTCTAGTTGTGAAGTGGGATATGATGTGGGCAATACTAAACCACAAATGTATATATACATATACATACGATCTACATACATGGTCCATGATTTTGGCTTGTGTCATACCACTTAGATATGCTAGGACAAGTTCCATGCTTTGCCTCCATTCATATTGAATTTCTTGAGCCTCCCAAAGAACATTACCAAAATAAGGATAAACTTCCCTTTTGTACTCCATCTACCCGAAAATCCAATCCATAAATCTTTGCACATTGAATCTGGTTTCAATTGCCTTGAACAGCTATATCCTGTTGAGAACCCTACGTTCCCATAAGCACTGCATATAAATTATCACAATCTTATTCATTAATACCTTTCTAAAGTATAGAAAATTTTTGCGTAATTAGAATTTTCTAATTAACTTTTTTGACCTATTTTTCTTTCTTTTCAAATTTCATAAAACGTGGGGAAATTTTTTATTCTTTTAGTAAAGTAAGGTGAAAAGTGTATGTTAGAGAAAATATTCTACCACAAAAGATAAGTCCATAGAGAGTATAGCTTGCCTGATGACTTCTAGTGTGATATTCAAAACGTTGAAGTTAAGGGGATCCTCTTTCAAGTTTTGTCTCTCAGTGATGCAAATGAGAATAATGAAAATAATCAAGTAAGAGAGTTGAGAGAATACAAGACACTCCACTAAGCTTTTTTGTTCTCTCTTCAGATCATTAACTTTGTGGTCCCTTATAGGTAAAAATGTTGTATATGGTGGGAGATACCTGTTAAATTAAATTCAAACCAAAATTCAAACTTAATTAGTAGTGACAGGTGTCTTACATATTATATTTTATTCTCCATATAATAAAGAATTTTATGTAGAAAGTGTTAATCTAAAAATAAAGCTGCATTATAAAACAATTTTTTATACAAGGAAGAAATTCCATAGTTCGTGTATTAATTGCTTGCACAACTTTATAACACATATTAGAATTTCCTTTATGATTATATTCTAGTTCCATCCTCCATGTAAGTGGGATAACAGAATTTATGCAAAGCAAATTTTGCTTCAGGATCCATTGAAGAAAGATAAATTAAAAAATACATTTACAAATGGTAGTTGTAAAAATATTTGATTTGATGTGTTCGGACCTAAGGTTGAGCCCGCAATTCCTCATTATTCCATATTTATCGTGTTAGACTCTCGTCATTAAACAACTATTTCACCAAGAGAAAATATACATATACAACTTTGATCTTTGAGTTGAACAATTTTTTATTGGATTTTGTTTATATTTTGATTAAAATAATTTTATCAAAAAGGCTTAAATATGAAAATAATCCCTGCAAATATCTGATATTTTGGTTTTAGTCCCTGCAAATATAAAAAATTTGGTTTTGGTTCTTGATATTTTGTTTTAGTCCTTGTAAAATTGATTCATATTGGATTTGGTCCTTGTAATATGTAGAATATTTGATTTTAGTCC
>Ga0228711_1008468_pt1 | contig 14402 bp, 10 predicted proteins | sample MedpolnodulmetaG_2_FD_177996 | JGI IMG/M metagenome (GOLD analysis project Ga0228711, IMG submission 177996) | Root nodule microbial communities from Medicago polymorpha collected in Santa Monica, California, United States - brown nodules | ecosystem: Host-associated > Plants > Roots > Nodule...
GGCCACTAATAAATTTAATAATAGATACCATACTATTCAAAAAGAAATACTAAAATACCTTAAACATTACTCAAAATTTCATGAAGTATTCATAATATGAAATAAAAGGGATAGCAAAATCGAAAATGGCTAATACCAATTATATACAACCAGTACAAGTTATTGTTTTACTATTTAGAGGTCCGCTTTGGCAACTTTCACTTCTGACACGCGCCGACGCGGCCTGGTGCGGTGGTTCTGATTTTTCCGCTCCGCTCCGCTATAGCGGCCGGCGCGGCCGCTATTAACAACAGAGCATAAGCGCATATTGTATAAGCAGTTATGTATAAGCTATTTCAATAAAAATATATAAAAATAAAGTCGAACTGCTTTCGTATAAGATACAAGATGTTTTCATAAGCTATCCTAGATAGTTTGATAATAGAAATATGCTGAAAACAGCTTATGAACATGTAATAAGTTGTTTTCATGAGCTCTCACAAATAGTCTTATAATTGTTTAGTCTGTAGATAAACTAAAATATCCTAATCCAAACAGAAGTTAAAGCGGTTTTAATAACAAAAGTATTTATTCATAAAACTAGGACCACTTCTCATAGTACATTTATAATGCAAGTAAAATTAATACAGAGAAGGTGGAAAAGCATTACTGGGTATTCACTTGCAAGATTTGGCTTATAAAAATCATAGGCATGAGACATGTGACTCCCCCGTAGTTTGCTTTCAAAAGCAATAGGAGCATCTGGCCCTACAAGCATTGCAATTGCAGCTGCTCCTCCGGTAGGACGAGCAGGTCCTTCGGCATATACCTGAAAAAAGAATGTCAAAGGTGTTTATTCAACATTGTATATACATCATTTGAAAAGAAAATAACAAAAAAATAGCTTCAAAAGTAAAATAAATGGTGACACAAGTAGACATTCAAAAATTTGCAATGTAATATGTGTAGTATAGATTTTACAGTTTGTACTCTTGATGTTTCACGAATTTCTATTATTCATAATTCAAGAGAAAATTACTTCATTCTAGAAAACCAGAAGTTCAATATGGATAAAAAAAACTTTCATGAACTCAACTAATAAATCTTCCTTCATCATTCCTTCAAAAAAAAAAAATCTTCCTTCATCATCTTTATGTGATGCAGATATCTTAAACTTTTACTGCTAGAACTAGAAAATATAAGTACTGCGGATGCTCTACTGTGAATTCACGAGCAATGTTAACTTAAGATGGTAAATTTACATGTAAGGACCGCAAAGTCCAACTCAAGTATGAATTGTGCCACCTAATAAAAGGATAGTAAGATAAGAATCTAACAATCAATTCAATCTCTTTATACAGAATGAAGTAGTAAATCTCAAAAAAAGTAGCAAAAGAAAGGAGGCCGAGAAAGATATTCGTTGGCTAGGAGTTCATACCGCACTGTCTGTGCATACGACGAGTCCGTAGCGTCCGTCCCATGAACTACTCTCCACCCAATTCACACAATTAAACAAAGCTGCTGTTCCACCATAGCAAGCGTTTGTTGAATCAACGCCTTCAATGTCAGTATTACCGCTGTCCTGATTATTACAACATACACGATATAAGATGAGATGTACCATAAGAACATGAAAATTTTGTTCACTTTAGTTCCTACCAAATTAATCTCATCCGTAAGTTTAAGAAACAATAAATCTGATGGATCATTATATAAACTACATCAGATATCATCTTTTTTGTTCCTTCTGACTCGAATATGCAAGAATACAAATGATAGGATTAAATCCAGTCACTCAGTCTTATACCAAAAGAAGGGTCAAGATACAGGATGCAACCCTAAACATGACTTTAAATTTTTGTTTTCGGATATAGAAATATGGCATTGACGACCCAGATTGCGAAAAATTGCAATCAAATGCGGAAAATCAATCAATAGTTGTGATTCCAGAGACAAGAGATCTCACAAACAGAGACTGATCCAGGAATTTCATCTCGCTGGAGCAAGTTTATAACGATTAGTGTTTATATAAAAATATAATCCACATATGCTAAAATAATGACATCATTATCGTTAAGCGTTCCAAGCAGACAACTCAGTTAATGAGTCAAGCGACGTTAAAAGAGTTCTAACTGGAAGGTTCAGAGTTCAAACACTATAAACTAACTGCTAAAATATCTTTAAGCAAAATGTTGGCGATTGAAAAAACTGAGAATGACATACCTCAAAAATTTGCATCAGGAAGGTCTTAATGGATTTGCTTTTGTCAATCATAGTTTCACTTCCTACCTCCAATCGACCGATTTTCTTTGGATCAATATTATATTTTTCAAGAAGTGAACTAACAACAGTCATGCTAAAAATTTCAAAAACAAAATTGAAAAGTTATCAGAATAACTGAAGAAAAACCATTGCAACTTCATCAAACAACAAGTCAGAACAGAGCTAGCTTCAGTGATCAGTTACACAAGCATGAAATTAGTACCATAGTTTTTCTTTTTTCCTATTTTTTTGCAAAACTATTATTGTTCCAATCAAATCATTGATTAAAAAGAATGAAAATCATCTTTGGAACACCGACACCTCTGATCAAAGGTGTGTCTGGTGTCCGACACTGACACATGTCATTACGTTTAAATAATTCATTTTCTCAAATCATTACCAGTGTCGACGTGTCAATGTCGAGTCTGGAGTTAGTGTTTGTGTCGGTGCTTCATAAAAAGCATTCCTAATTATAAAATGATTATGCAAATTGAAAATAGTTACCTCATTGAGATAACATCTTCAACCTCAGTACAAAATGCCATACAATCTTGTCCAAGTCCAATGGTATATTTCCCTTTGCTTACACCATCATGAGTTTCCAAAGCTTCCTACAAAAATTACACAAAATGACAAATGAAAAAACAAAAACACACTTAATAGGGCTAAAGAAAATTATAGATTACTAATTAGTTTGTTACTGATTAACTAGCCTATACAGAGGCTGAATGTAATCACTTAAGAAGAACGCACACAGACACTGACGCACAGACATCAACATCGATAAAATTTTGAGAAAATGATATATTAATGTCGGTGTCTGTTGGTGTTAAACACAACAGGTGTGGAACACCGGGACATGCCTTCAATCAGAAGCGGCGGTGCATCACTAATCAGTAACAAACTAACTCATAATTTATAATTTACTATATTTCTAAACAATGAAAAATAAAAACAAAAATCACAACTTTAAAATAAAACAAACATGAAAATATCACAACTTCAATCACATCACACCATAAGCAACAAAGTTATTTTTTAACCCCACAGATGAAGCAAAAAAAACACAATGAACATGAAAATTACAACTTTAAAGTAACAAACTACAAAATTAATAAAAATCACAATTTCAACCACCCATTTGGACAAAAAAAAAAACAAAAACATGTTTTTTAATTCCACAAATGAAAAAACAAAAACACAAAAAATCATAATCACAACTTTAAATTAAAAAATAAACATAAAAAATCACAACTTCAACAACCACATAAGGAGAAAGTGATCTAAGAAGTAAAGAAGAAAGTGCATCATGATGGATAATAGTATACCTGTTGAACACAAGTGGGAGGGAAATAGATGTCTATAGCGAGGATTCCAACATTGTTGGGGTGTGAAGAAGCCATGTTTGTGTTGTATTTGATTTGATGTATCTTTTATTTACTTTTTAGAAGGATTTTTTTTTTCTTTCACTTCACCAATGAATCCAGAACAGTATCTTGGTTTCTTAGTGTTGTGTCGAGGATTTGGATGAAGCAACTATATTTATTTTCAATTAACCCCTTTTTTACGGGTGATTTTAAAGGGTATATTTGAATTGAAATTAATGGAAAGATTTTTAAAAAAAAAATTTGAAGGAAAAGATTTTAAATATTGTTTGTGTGCTAAGAAAGAATGATATTATTATAAAGTTTATTTTAGGAGATAGAAAATTCATGGGGAATGAGAACATACCTTAAAATTTTAAAAAAAAAAATACTCACAAACCATGCATCAAATAGATCTTCACATCGACAACATATGTTAAATTAATCACAGTTTTTTTCGCGGATCAATTTAATATCCGACCAAAACAATATCAAATTAGTTTTATACATTTGTACACCAAGAACAAATCAGTCCTTAAAAAACAAATTAGTCTTCCAATTCATTACCACATATATAAAACATAAAACGATTCTTGGTAGATGATGTCACAACGAAAACATTAGCACATGACATACCTAACCCAATAAAGAAATAATTGTAGCATAGTACAAATTAAGTTTGATAATATGAAATTTATGGACATTATTTAGTAATAAGAAGTATAAAAAAAGAAATTCGTTGTATATACATTAGAACCACTGTTGGTCATATTTCTTTTTATCAATTCAAATGTTTTTATTCAATTATGATTACCAAGAACATATAAGTTCAACTATAATAAATGCTTAGATTTACATCCATCTTAATTTAGTAGCTCAAACTAGTTGTCATAGCCCATAACCATGACCAAACTAGATTGGTGGTTATGAAAGTGTGAGTAAATTCGGTAGGGTGTACGACTTTTGCTTGGTTATCATCACCTTCAAGACTTAAATGATTTAGGTGCAAATTAGCTATTTTTTCACGTATGCAAACACATGTAAATTGCAACAGGTGAGCTGCTCAGTGAAATGTTCTTGCTGGAATTCCAAGAGCACTCTAAATAAGACTTAGATGAAAATACATTGTTCAAGATAATGAATTTGATCCCTTTACTGCTCTCTAGGTGTCTCCTTTTATAGGCCTCACTTTCTTGACCTAAGGGCCTTTCTTTGGATGTCCAGCCCTATTAACCCTCTGAGGTCCATATCGCTAATATGTACCAGGCCCGTGGAGCTGATCATGTTTCTTTGCACTGCTCGTCCGTGCAAGGCGCGTCGAGTCAACGGTACACAGCTCACGTCACTTGTCCGTGCGGGATGCGTGACACGTTATGAGATACCTTTAAACGGAGGACCACCACATGCTTAGACAACGACCTGAGAGAGAGCTAGTGATGTCGACAGTGGAGCTCACATGACCTAAGCAATCAAGCTTAGTTGTACATGTTGAATAGTCAATATAAAAGAGAGTCCACGTGGTACATAGATAAGATGATGCAGGACAAGACAACCAAAACAATGAGAAATGCTTCTAATGAAGATAAAAAATTATAGGCCATAAAACTACTACATAACTAGGGAGGTGAGAGTAACATGATCCTAAAAAGATATGTAAGTGTTGTTTTCATTGTGTTTAGAACTAATTGTTGAGTATGACTCCTATATAGACACATAAAAGGGGCAGGATGTGGGGGATCTGATCTGGCCAATCAGGACTATATATACGACTTGTGACACCGTAAATCCTAATTCATTCGCTTAAGTAATATACGGAGCTCTAGCTGCCCTATAGTATTAGAGTTAGACACTGTATGCTGAACTGCGTAAACAAACGATCATGTTTTATTGTTTGTGATTTGCACTTTCTTTAATCTTCTATTACTAGTTGATGTTCTAACACTAACACTTCTTTCGGTGGTTAGAAGAGGGAGGTTTTTACACCTAACGCTTCTTTCAGCAGATAGCTGATACTTTTCCCCTTAAAATCAAATTTTGGTTTCAATTTTCTTGCTACAATTTGCCCTTCAATGTTCACTGTAAAGTTATTATGAACCTGCCTGAATACTTGTGCCTGAACTAGGAAATCTGGATCCAAAGGAAGAAGATAAACACGAGAGAACCCATCGTTTGGTCATGGAATTCGCTCAATTGTTCCTATGTCTACCAGAGCAGAGTGGCTGCTGTACCTTTCATGTTATGCAACAAATTAGTGTCACGAAGTACATTGTTTAAAAACCATAGTGAGGTTTACTAGTTTAACCATGAATCGAGGGTTTCGCCCCTACCCTTTATTGTAAGTTGTAACCTAATAAACAATTAATGGGACAAGCCCAATGGACCGACGCTCTACTTCGCTCGTTATGCTTTTATCTCATCTGTCCGCACTCAGTGAAGATCTGCCATCTTCAAGAAGATCATTATAGGAAAGGAAAATGAATTTAAGTGTGCATAACCTAATTTGAATATTGTGTACATAGTTTCTGAACTCATTAAACAAATGAATGAATGAATATTTGAATAGGGTCATTGGAAAATCAAATTTCCATATACATGAAATTTCAGCCAAATTCACACACAATACAGAAGAATGAATGAAACATAATGGAACCTAAAGAAATGATGCGAATCGCTGAGCCCAGAAAACAACGTCTTGTTCATATTCCACTCGCTACAGAGCTATAGCGCCATAACAGCTGCCATTTGACTACAGTTTATAGCAAATAGTATATCGCGGAACAATAGCAATATGCTCAAATTCCACTACACTACAATGCTAAAGCGCCGCTATTTGAAAACACCGATTTAAACTTCAACAGTTTTCTGATTGAGAGCAGTATATCTCCACCTCTCCTTCTCGACAAAATCAGCATCAAGAAACCTAGCAACAAAACACCAAAGTTTATAGATATCTTCAAAATTAGCTAAAAAACCTAATGCAGCAGTAACAACGGTTATTCCAACTTTTTCTTTATCTTTCTTTCTGCTGTCCTTTAGAAAACTTCCCTTTTCATCTCCATACTTATCTGCAAACCATATATGATGCAACAATCCGTAACTAATCGAAATATTGCTTCTATCGGCAAGTTTTTGTACAAGAACAGGTTCAACTTTTTCGCCTTTCCAATCAAATATATTGAATGCAATTGCCGGTCCTCTATCAAATTTTACTTTTGGACCATAAATCTTCACTAGCGAAACCCCTTCTGTGTTAGGATGCTTAAGCTTCAACATTGAATTTACCAACCAGTTAATCAAGTACCTCGCCCGATCATTGATCAGTAACAATCCTAAAGAATCCACTTGATCTAAACACCTACATTCAATATCAAAGTTTTCATTTAAATCACTTTCTTTAACACCCTTTTCATGGATTTGAACTTGCTTTTCCACCTCCTCAATTTCACAAATTTCAGATGGTTTTGACACACTTGGTGCCTCTACGATCTTCATCTCAGAAGATTCGCCTTCAACGAATTTTGCAGGTTGCGATGTTTGTATCATACTAGAAAAAGATGTCATATAAAATGGTTCTTCTTCATCTAAATGTAAGGTAAGTATCGAATCTTGCGGCTTTTTTTCTTGCACAAGGTTCACTATTCCTACAGAAGAATTTGTTTCCAAAATCGACGTAGCACTTTTCTTGATAAAAAGGCAACCAAATCCAGAAGGGTTTTCTCCAAAAACTTTATAACAAGAACATATAAGAAAATCTGGTTGAAAAAGCGAAAGACCAAAACAATCCATGTCTTTTGGTCCTAATGCACATGCATCAACCAAAACATTCCAACCATTCTCTTGTGCTATACTAATCCATATATAAGGATATCTTGCTCCTGTTACTCTTGAATGAAGAGGCAAAACAAAAAGACCCTTATTTTTCTTCTTCTTTCTCTTACTTACAATCATTTTCCTCAATTTTGTTGACTGAATTCTCAGCCTTGGCCATGAAAACTCTGCTGACATAGCTTTTGCTCCTCGTTTTGCCGAAGAACTAACCATCGCTTCCACAGCTTCGCTTTCATGGTCATAAACTGATAAAAGCTTTCTACTTTTTTGAAAATTGTAACAATCTGCTACAAGTTTGAAAGCCGATGTTCTATTAGCAGTGAAAACCATGAAGTAATCGTTTTCCGATATGTTAAGGTAATTCATGATTCTCTTTCTCATTGCTGACTCAAATTCGGAATCTTTTCCACCATGAAGAAGCAAAGTCTTCAAATTTCCTGTTTTGCAGGATATACTAAAAAACGGCATATCAGAAAATTGTGGTAGAGATTCTTCTGTTTTTCGATGAGTTTTTTTTGATGTATCATGATATTGTTGCATTTGAGAGTAAGAAAAAAGACCAATACCAATATAATCAAGACAAGTATGATTTGAAAATGAGAGATGAGAATATTCTTTATCTCTAACATGATCAACTTTTTCTGTCTCAGAATATTGAGGATACACTTTATTGAATTCATTGAATGATTCTTGAAATGATGGAAGAGATTCATGGTTTGTGAAATGAGTGTTTGGAAAGATTGAGGATGTCGACGATGACGCGAAAGTGCGACGGCATTCGGATGAACTGTTTCTGTGTTTTGGTTTTGTGTTTTGTGAATTTGGTGAGTTGAAAATTGAGACATTGCAACAACATTGATGAGGGCATGTTTGTGAGGTTTCATTTTGGCTAAGGTTGTCCATGTTTTGTTTTTTTGGTTTTTCTGTTTTCTAAAGTTAAAGATAATAAGTCTTTTTTATATGTATTTGTTTAATATTATTATTATTATTTTCTTTCTATCCAGCTATTGATTTCTTGTTGCATTCTGCCAAACGGCATGTACAAGAAAATAAATACAAATATACAGAAAGCAATTGAATGTGTCTTTTAGAGAATTTTTCAATCCTTACTCTATTCTCTAGGGGTCCAAAATACAGAAAGCAATTTACCTTGTTTTATTTTATTTATTTTTAATCTTCTTTAAGTATAGATGAGTTGGCGGACGAGATGGGTAGCATGCTTGATTGAAGTAAATGATTAAAGTTGATAACGAGTAAAGATTTGAGATTCGTATCATGACAAATGAAAAACATAATATAAGAATTAATTTACTAATGTTTGTTATTAAAAAAAAATAGATAAGTTGGGACTCGACGACTCACTAGAACAAGACAAATCTCAAATTCATATAGTTGTTTTTAATTGTTGATAATTTCTTTTTGAAACTTTAGGTGTTTTAAAATAGAAATCCAAGACATATTTAAAATTTTCATTCAAATACATAATCTTAATATAATTGACATTATTTACTTTTCACATGATTTCTTTTTTTAAGGAACATAATTTTTTTTACGGGAATTTTTACATGATTATTATAAAATATATAAAACATTGAATTTAATCAACAATATCAAAACATTATATTAAGAAGGTATAAACAATATCAAAGGAAAACATTAAGAGAGTAGTATACAATGTCACTTTGGCCGAGTGGTTAAGGCGTGTGCCTGCTAAGTACATGGGGTTTCTCCGCGAGAGTTCAAATCTCTTAGGTGACGAATATTTTTGTATTTTTATTAAATTCCATCTTTCTTTTTTGTACTCTTATTAAGTTCCGCTTGTTAAAAATAAAATAAACATTCAATAATATTTATACCAACTGATTTTTTTTTACTTTTAATGTAAATACCCTTTTTTTTTTAATGTAAATACCTTTAACAACCAAAGTCTTTTTTAATAGATAAAATGATAAATAATCATTGAAAAATAACACATAAGTGAAAGAATCGAAACTTGTACCTCAATCACCACATCTGATTAATAATTTCGATATTTTAACATATTGGTTTAAAACTCGTGAACCAGAGTATTTGAATTGAGGTTCGAACCTCAATTTTACCAAGTATTTTATGTACTCTTATTAAATTCCACCTTGTTTGAACAAAAAATAAATAAACATTCAATGATATTTATACCCATCAGTTAATTAATTTTTAAAATTTAATGTGAATATCGTTAACAACCGAAGACGTTTTTAAAATAAACAAAATGATAATAATTATTAAAAAATCATCTATAAATTATAAAATAGATAAGCCGAGATTCTTACCACAATCATAATAGTTGATAATTTCGACATTTTTACTTATTGATCTAAAACTCGAGAACCAAAGTTTTGGAACCGAGGAAGTAGGCTTTTTTTGTTTGGATGTAGGTGGCTAAATACGGCATTGTAAGATCCACCAAAAAGGTCAGCAATCACAATGTGGACTTTGTCTTCCATAGTTTGCAAGGTTGACCCGTTAAAATATAGAATATTTTGCCACTGGCCAATCATTCTTGAATTTTCCAACATTGTTTGATTGTGATATAGTATTTTACTAATTTTGAAAATTATATTTCAAGTGTTAATTAAAAAAACATGTTTTCTTCTTGTACACAATTTAAATATTTGGTAAATTCCATTTAGTGGATCCCCTCTCTCTCTATATTTTGTATATGCTATAACAAGAAATGATTGTACTCTAGTTTCACATACTTCTTTTTTACCTTGAAATAAGCATTCATTTGAGTTGGTATTAGGCTTGAGGTTAAAATCAACAGTTGTCTACAAATCCTAAATGCTATTCTCTCGGTCCCTAGCTTAACAAGTGACTTTGTTTGAGATACTTTGAACATATTTTTTCTACTATTATAGAGAAATAAATGGTAGCACTAAGATGTTGGATTTATCTCGACAAATATATATTTTTAGGATATTAAATTTTTATAATTTTCACTAATACGCGATTAAATATATTTAAAATAAAAAATATGTATTGACGTTTTTGAAACACTCCACTAAATCATATATTTTGGAACAGAGGGCCATGCTCTTTACTTCAAAAGGATTTTTAATACTCTTAAGTATATGGCTTAGTGGTAAGAACCAATCATAGAAATGTTTACTTAAGCCGGCATTAACAAGGGGTCCAATACTTTTATTTTTTTGTAGAAGAGCCCAATACTTTTTTGATACACGGTTTCATAAATTTAGTTGGAGTGGGATATTGTTCTGTTCAATAATACAGTAGTATTTAACTCCTTAAAAAAACAAAAAGTAGTATTTAGTTTTTGATAAATTTAAGCATATTGAGTGAAGTTATATTAATCTAATTAATTTTCCAATATATAAGGGTATCAAGAGGAGTTTCACTTGTTTAATGTGTACGCCCCTTGTGATGGTAACGCCAGACAAGTATTATGGGTTTCTTTATCGACTCGTCTTCAGTCTTTGCAGGGAAAGAAGGTGTGTGTTTGTGGTGACTTTAATGCGGTGAGGTGTAGGGAAGAAAGACGGTCAGTGACTAATTATGGTGGTGTGATGGATTGTGTGCCCTTTAATCATTTTATAGATGAAAATGCTTTGCTGGATTTACCGTTATGTGGCCGTAACTTTACCTGGTTCAAAGGAGATGGAAAGTCGATGAGTCGAATTGATCGGTTTTTATTGTCTGAAGATTGGTGCTTGGTGTGGCCTAATTGTTTACAGGTTGCTCAACTGAGAGGGGTATCAGATCATTGTCCTCTGCTCCTTTCAGTGGATGAAGAAAATTGGGACCTCGGCCTTCCTGTTTCTTGAAATGTTGGTCTGACACACCTGGTTATAAGCAATTTGTGAGTAATTCGTGGAAGTCCTTGCATGTAGAAGGTTGGGTCGGATATGTGCTTAAAGAAAATTTCAAATTAATCAAATCGGCCTTGAAAGTTTGGCATGCGTCGCACTCACTAAATTTGCCTGCGAAAATAGCTTCATTGAAAGACAGGAAGGCGATTTTAGATGGTAAAGGGGAGTTTGATGAATTGTCTGCAGATGAATGTGACGAATTGCATGATGTCTCGTCAACTATTCACTCCTTGTCTTGGCTAAACACTAGTATTTGTTGGTAGCAATCGAGGAATCAATGGCTTCGTGAAGGTGACACTAATACTAAATATTTTCATTCAATTTTGTCTTCTCGTCGCCGCCATAATACCATTTGTTCTGTCTTGGTTGATGGTGTGAGGATTGAAGGCGTTCATCCTGTTAGGCACGCGATCTACACTCACTTTGCACAGCACTTCAAGTCGCAATCTGAGGTGAGACCAAGCGTGTCTAATCTTCAGTTTCGTTCGTTGTCTGTGGTTGAGGGAGGGGGCCTTATCAAACCTTTTTCAGTGGAGGAAGTTAAGGAGGCTATTTGGGACTGCGATAGCTTTAAAAGTCAAGGTCTAGATGGGGTCAATTTTGGTTTTATAAAAGACTTCTGGCTAGATTTGAAAGATGATGTTATGAGGTTTGTGTCCAAGTTTCACCGCAATGGGAAATTGGCTAAAGGTATCAATTCTACTTTCATTGTTCTAATTCCGAAGGTGGACAATCCACAGAGACTTAACGACTTTCGACCAATCTCTTTGGTGGGAAGCATGTATAAAATCATAGCAAAATTGTTGGCAAATAGATTGAGGTTGGTGATTAGTAGTGTGGTATTTGAGACTCAGTCTGCTTTTGTTAAAAATCGCCAAATTCTGGATGATATTCTTATAGCAAATGAGGTAGTTGTTAAGGCTCGTAAACTTAAGAAGGAGTTTTTGTTATTTAAAGTGGATTTTGAAAAAGCCTACGATTCCGTTGACTGGGGCTATTTGGATTCAGTTATGGAGGGTATGTGTTTTCCTTTTTTGTGGCGCAAGTGCATTAGAGAATGTGTGGGTACTGCTACAACTTCAGTTCTTGTTAATGGCTACCCTACTGATGAGTTCCATTTACATAGAGGCTTACCCCAGGGGATCCCCTTTCCCCCTTTTTTGTTTCTGATTGCGGCTGAGGGACTTAACATTTTGATGAAAACTATGGTTGAAAATAATTTGTTCACATGATATACGGTTGGTATGGTAAATCAGGTGGTGGTTTCTCATCTCCAATTTGCTGATGATACACTGTTATTAGGAAACAAAAGTTGGGCAAATGTGTGGGCTCTCCGAGCGGCTCTCATTATTTTTGAGTCCATGTCGGGTTTGAAGGTGAATTTTAATAAAAGCTTGTTGGTGAGAATTAATATATCTGATTCTTGGTTGAATGAGGCAACGGTGGTGTTGAGTTGTAAAGTGGGAAAAATTCCTTTTATGTACCTAGGCTTGCCTATTCATGGTAATTTGTGGAGACTAACGTTTTGGGACCCAATCGTGAATCACATTAAATCTAGACTGTAGGGTTGGAATAACAGGTTTCTCTCGTTCGGTGGCCGCTTGATCCTTCTTAAAGCAGTTCTGACTTCTCTGCCTGTCTATGGTCTTTCCTTCTTCAAAGCTCCATCAGGTATAATCTCTTCTATTGAATCTTTAATGAATAAATTTTTTTGGGAGGGAGTGAGGATTGTAGGAAAATTACTTGGATATGTTGGAATACCTTGTGTTCTAAAAAGGAGCATTGAGGTTTGGGGGTTAGGAAGTTGAAAGAGTTTAATGTTGCTTTACTAGGTAAATGGTGATGGAGGATGTTAGTCGATAGAGAAGGTTTGTGGTATCATGTTTTAGTCGCCCGTTATGGCGAAGTAGGTGGGAGGTTGGAGGTGGGGGGCCAGAGTGGTTCTTCTTGGTGGCGGAAGGTAGGCATGATTCGTGATGGAGACGGTGATACTGGTGGTGGGTGGTTCGGTGTTATGCGAAGGGTGGGTGATGGGGCTGAAGCATTTTGTTGGTCTCATAGGTGGATTGGTGGTACTCCGCCTAGTGTGCGGTTTCATCGCTTGTTTGACTTGGTTGAGAACAAAACCATTACAGTGGCTAATTTGTTCTCTCTAGATCTGGTGCAGGGTGGGGAGGAGTGGAGTTGGCGGCGCAGATTGTGGGCGTGGGAGGAGGATATGTTAGAGGAGTGTAGGGCTTTATTATTTGATGTTTCGTTGGTTCCAAATGTTTCAGATAAATGGGTGTGGCTTCCAGACACTACTGAGGGGTACTCTGTGCGAGGTGCCTATGACTTGTTAACTAACTGTGATACTTCCTAGATGGACACGTCTTTGGAGTTAATGTGGCATAAGCAGGTTCCTTTGAAGGTCTCAGTTTTTGCTTGGCGGCTCATTAGAGATCGCTTACCTACGAAAGCTAATCTGGCTACTCGTGGTGTTATTTCTACGACGGACATTTATTGTGTTTCAGAGTGCGGTCACGTGGAGACGGCTGAGCATCTATTTCTATCGTGCTCAACGTTTGCATCGTTATGGCAGCATGTGCGCGACTGGATTGGATTCGATGGGGTGGATTCTAATAATATTTCCGATCATTTGGTGCAGTTTACTTATATGATAGTTGTTGGTAAAGTTAAACGTTCCTTCCTGCAGCTAATTTGGCTCTTGTGTACCTGGGTTGTGTGGAAGGAACGTAACAACCGTCTGTTCAATAATATTGTAACCATTGTTCCCCGACTGTTAGATAGGTTAAAATGTTATCTCTAGGGTGTCTGAAAGCTAAAAATGCCATGTTTGTTTTTGCTCCTAAGAGGTGGTGGTCAAGCCCTTTAGCTTGTCTGAACATTGACTAACTACTCATTCTCTGTTTTCTTGTGTTACTGACATTTTGTATCTTTGTAGTGGTCTCCTAGGCACACCTTGTGCTTGTGAACTATGAAGGTGAGAAAAACCACAAGAAGGGGGGGTTGAATTGTGTTTTTGGAAACTTCTTCTTTTACGTTCTAGAGAACTGTTCTCAGGTTCAGAGTCTGAAGTAGTTCAGAGTCTGAGTGAGTTCAG
>Ga0228711_1008469_pt1 | contig 14402 bp, 5 predicted proteins | sample MedpolnodulmetaG_2_FD_177996 | JGI IMG/M metagenome (GOLD analysis project Ga0228711, IMG submission 177996) | Root nodule microbial communities from Medicago polymorpha collected in Santa Monica, California, United States - brown nodules | ecosystem: Host-associated > Plants > Roots > Nodule...
CATTTTCTAAAATATAAAAATCAACAAATAGCTCTTTATTTCATAAAATTAATAGTTAATTTAAAGATTTTTGAAGTAGGAGTACCGGTACACCATAATTTGCAGGTGTACCGTAGAAGCTCCCAAAAAAAAATGTACTGTAGTTCAATTACTCATTCCATGTTTGTTATATTCACTTTTTTTTTATGTCATGTCAAGCATAAAAAAAATAGAGAAATATTTCTATGTCATAAACTCACAATGATGTTTTTATTATCTCTCTTCTTTTTTTTCTCTCTATATAAATGTACAAATATCATTAGTCAAAAAATATAACTTGCTCCACATCAAAAGTTTTTAAGCTGTAGGAAGGGCTCCAAGTCTAATCTCTAAACGCTTATACAAATTGCTCCAAGTCTAATCTCTAAACGCTTATACAAATTACTAGGTGTATTTTTTTTATTTTTTTAAACATATCTCTAGTTAATACTTGCATTAGAATATAAAAAGTTAAATTAAATACACATACAAATAAATACCAATTTAGTCTAATTCAAACATAAGCTAGACACATTGACTACACTACCAACTTTTTTAAAATATGTGTAAAATTAGTCAAAGGAACTTATAATAAATGACGTAAAGAGTAATTGATGTATCTATATTATATGTAGTAGGTTTACAACAATTATTATTTTAAGAGTTGTGCCGAATATATCACTGTGTCACGAATGAAATTCATGCGAATATATCACGAACATTGACTTCTACTAATTTCTTTTAATCTTTGCTAAGTATAACCATGTTATATGACTGCTATGAAATAGGAGAAAAAAATAGTGTTAAATAAATTTTGGGTCCTTATAAAATTGATAACTTTTAAGTTTAATCCTTACTTAATTTAATAGTTTTTTAGTCTCTACAAAAAAAATTAGTTCTAATTTTAGTCCCTTCTAAAACATAGTTTGTTTAATTATCCTTAAACTCTTAAATTTTGAATAATTTTTTTGAGATAGGTTTAGAACATTGTAAGATTCACGTACTAAAATTTAGATTTTTTTGACATGAAACAAATTAAATATGAATTTTTTAAAACGACAAAAGTTAAAGATAAAAGCAATAAAATATGGACGTGGAAATCAAATTTTACGATAATTTTTTGCGGAGGAACTTTTAGTAATGTTTTTAACACGTCTACAAAAAAATTGTTCAAAAACTTAAGAGTATAAGCATAAATTAAACAAATTTGAATTGAGCAAGGACTAATACTAAGTGTATAATTTTTTTATAGGGATTAAAAAACTATTAAAATTAAGTAAGGATTAAACTTAAAAGATCTCAATTTTATAGGGATTAAAAACTTATTCAACCCAAAAAAATAGGACCACGTGTTTTAACCAAATGAAAATGAAAGCATGATTCATCCTCCAAAAGAAAAAAACACCGCATTACTCATGGTTGACTTTAATTGCTAGCATGAGAAGTACTTAAGTTATATCACCTTTTGTTTAATGGAACCACGAAGCTATATCACCTTTAAACCGACTTTTATTAGCAATATTTCATATCTTGGTGCCAAAAAAAGCACACTTATTGTTAAGATATGTGTTTTCGCAAAATTTTCTTAGTAAGAATGTTCGCTATATTAAGCATTTCTCTTACTTTAATGAGTCTGAAAAAGGAAAATTGCTTACTATAAATGTGATGAAGTATAATTGTAAAACACAGTGTGGTGTGCCATTTGGATTTGGCTGCAACAGAAAGCATAAAGCATAATAATTTATACATTATAGGTCAACCTAATCAAAATCTTGAAGTCGGTTGTCTTTCCACTTCAAATGGTCTCATTTTTTTTAAAATTATGAAGCATATATCAAAATATGGATGTAGTCCTCCCCTTCAGAAATCTTACACTCTACCCAACAATGAATTAGTAGTCAAGGTTTTGATCTCTTCTACTGGGTTTGCTTGTTTTTATCTCTGGCCCTGCCGAGAAAATTTGGTTGGAGGAGATAATTCACGTTGAATGACCCGCATTTAGACAGAGGGAGTAAAAGCAGCTCTAGTGCAACAATGGGGGAAGATTCAAGAATACAATGGCCACCATCTTTTTTTTTATCACGCCAACTTGGGATGCTATTGATCATGCTAAGGTAAGGATGCCTCGGATTACCTTGGGTGACCAAGTGAATTATGATCCATGAAACGCTCTGAACTATCATATGCTTCACTTGATAGATTCAAGAAATCTTAAAAGTTTGTAGCCTCCAAATTAAAGCTTTTTCACATTTGTAGGTACCAAGTTCAAGTGCATCTCGTATACCACTGTCCATTCTGCAGACATTTAGGAAAATTTTATCGGGTTCAAAAGCTTCACCTTTGAAAAGGACAATGATTTTGGTGAAGAAAAATACTGGCTACAAACTCGAAAAGATGAAGCCCCATGGAATCGCATTTGAGGATCACTGTTTTGAATTAGAGCACAGCAAAAATCATATACTTTAGAAAGACAGACAAATTCTTTTAAATGTGAATTTCTATGTTACTGTCATCTGAACATCAACGACAAATTGATTCTACTAAACCATATTACCATTGAAAGAGATACCGTACTCAAATTCAACCCAACCATCAATCTAGTATAACAAAATTTCTGTCAACTGAACCAAGAAATAATTGCCTTGAGCAAAATATAACATGTCAATCAACACAATGCATATACGATACAGTACAACAATTTTTAAGATCACTTAATTTCTCATACATTTTCATTACACTTTTCCTTTTGCTTACTCAAATTGTACATGGATAAAGGAAGGGAGTAATGTGCTAACTGAAGGTAATACACCATATAAGTACAGCCTACTAAGTTTGAAAGAAGGATCATAACAGTAACGAGATCGCTAGCCTTATCAAGCCATTGCTAGTAAAACAAATTAATCAACCGAAGTTGAACTATAACTTAAGCCAGATGATTATTCAGCTGGCACGACCACCCCTTTAGGAAAATAACAAATTGTAATATTCTATAATAGTATACGGTATACCAATCACCTCGATAATGACTTTCATCATTCTTCTAAATTACCTAGCTCTTTCTCCCACTTAAGGCCATTCATTTGCCGACCAAAAGGCACAATGAGGTTATACCGGAAAACCTACAACAACAAAAAACAGAAGATGTATTACAATTTACAAGTGCATTACAAATATCAAAGACAAAATTCAAGACTTGCAAGAACCATTTGAATTACCCAATTTCCAAAATGACCTAGCTAGCTCACCTTATCATTGATTTCTTTTAACTGCGATTTCAAAGCCTGTGAACTTCCAACCCACATAGATTGATCTTCACCGCATTTATTTACCCAAGCTTTCTTCAAGGACATCCTCCATTCAGATATTCTAAATCTTATCTCTTTGTTAAGCTCAACCCACTCCGGTGCACATCCATTTTTCGAAAGGATTCTATATAACGTGTCTTCAGCTGGATCTGCGTGAGGATTTGTGTCAAGTTTAAGCGGCTTTCCTTTCCCCGGCAAATTCTCAAATTGTCCTTCTTCCATTGAATGCCATATTCTTTGCTCAACAACATTGATCAAGTCGGTTTCTGACCTGTAAATCCGTCATCAAAACTTTACACAGTTCTACTATCAATATACGTTAACAGTGTAAAGTTTTTTTACACTGCCAATCAATCATAACGGTATCATTAAGAATATTTAATTGGACTAATCATACAATTGAGTATTCACTATAAACTTGAAGAGAGACAATTGTGTGTGTATACCTAACATTGTTGCGTTGGCCGCGAAGTTCGGGAGGTAGTTTACGATCGTTGGCGGCGTCGATTACAGCTGAAAGACGATCACCGAGCTTTTTCTTAACCGGCTTAGACTTACCGGACGGCGACGGCGATGAAGAAGAACAGCATCTGACGGTGGTGGAAAGCGGAGAGTTGTGGAAGAGAGAATTGAGAGAGGCACATCTCCCAAGGCGAAGATACATCGCCATGCCCAAATCTCTCTACCACCGACTTTAGATTTTTCTTCCTTCTTTCACTAATTTTACAAATTTGAAATGCTCCCTTTTATTACATTTTCTTTTTTGGAAACAAATGCTTGCTTTTTGTTTTTCCTTAGAGTAAATTACACACTCCCCTCAAAGATGTTTGAATTGCACTCTCCTCTCCTCTTATGTTAAAATATACATTTTTCTTTCTTGAAAAATAAAATTTATACTCCCCTCCCTTATAAGATGCTTGAATTACAACTCTCTCCCTTAATAATTAAATATGCACTACATTTTAATCTATTTTAACATAAATAAATATTTTTATGATATATATTAATTTTAAACGATCATTTAATAAAAATTAATTCATTTATTTATAATTTAAATGTCAATAATAATTAAATTAACTTTTAAATAACCATGTTTTATTTTATTTAGTAATTTTTCATATATTTTAATTTTATTTTGGGTTGTTTCATATTTTATAATAGGTTTAAAACTACATGTTAATGAAATTGTGAATAAAGAATAACGAAAAGAATATGTATTCAATTTTTTATTATATTAAAATAGACCCACAATACTATTTTTATCAAAGTGTGTTAGATTATTATTATTTTTATAGATTTTTAGAAATAAAAAAAAAATATTGAGGGAGTAAAGTGTAGATTTTAACATAAGGGGGAGGGGAATGTAATTCAAGCTTCTCTTAGGGGAGGAGTGTGAAAATTATTTTATTATGTTTTGAATAAGAGGGGACAGGAGTGTATATTTTAACATAAAAGGGGAGAGAAGTGCAATTCAAGCATCTTTGAGGGAAAGGGAGTGTAATTTACTCTTTTTCTTATTGTTCAAAAAATATATCAGAAATTTGGTTTGAATACAAGTATTTTTTTATTTCATTTTTTTTAAGTAGACTAGTTGTTAAAAATTTATCATTTAATATGAATAAATGGAGAATTTGATATTCGAACTTTAACACTTATATTTTTTTACTTATATTAAAAGTGAAGGAAATACTACATTGGAGTGAAAAGTATTTTAATGTAGAATTAATTGTTTTAAACTCCATATTTTTTAATTAAAACTTTGTTGTGTCAAAATATTAAATATAGACCACCAAAGGATAGGTTTTCAACCATATAATTCTAAGCTAACCAGCCAATTAAAACCTTTACTAAACTAAAGTGCAGCTCTAGTTAGGTTGAAATTTATTTATTTATTATTCAGAAAATAATTTTTTTGTCATATAAAAAACAAATTTTAAATTTGTCAAAAAATTAAATATTTAATTTGTTTTAGGGAACGTAACTTTTGTTTCTATATTTGATTCATTAACTCAGTAAAAAACAAAATTCAGTTGTTACCGTACATGTAGCTCTCTTATGTGTCTCCTCTCTTTTGTATCTCCACATCAAGAACAATAAGTATTGAGAAATCAAGTACTTTTATTCGTCTACAACATGCATCTAGATTGATTCGAGGTTTAAAAAATAAAAATGATAACAAGTTAAGATATTGTTAAAGTAGTTAAAGATAGTAACTGTTACGTATAAAATTATGTAATCATGACTTTTATGTATTTAACTTATATTTTTAATAGGACAAAATTTCTTTTTATAAACTCTTTAAATAATGTCATTAAGACACTTGTTAACATCACTCTTTAAATCTTCTTAAAAAAAACATCACTCTTTAAATGAAGGTTAAGAACACTTTCTTTCAAACACACTCTTATTTGGTAAAACTCAAGATAATAAGTGTTAAAAAGTGTCAAAAATTGTGATCTTGGCATTGACTCATTATAAGCATCTCTTGTGCAATATTTGTTATGTCTAAAACTATTTGTCTTTAGTTTTTTAATGACAAATATTAGCATATTTCTTCTTGTCAGAACTTGAACACTTGACCATAGACCAGTTAACTCTTTAAAACTATTTGTCCTTTTAATATAACAAATGCAACACTTATTTATTTATTTTTTCATTATTAAACCCTTATTTATTGTATTTCAACCCACATGAGATGACTACTTCACTTACTACTGCTATTAGTAAGAGTATTGTAAGTGAAACTTTGTTTTAATATTGAAATCAACACAAATAATCATTATCTTATAAACTTTGCAAAACTTAAAAGAGAACACCTAAAATGAGACGAAGGGAGTAACATTTTTGTTTTTAAATTACTGCTGATTATACTGTTGTCTCAACTCCCAAAATTTATCCGCATAAACCAATCTGATACAGAATATACTAGTATACCATGGATTCTTTCAACAAAAAAGGGAGATAAAAAGGCTAGTCCAAAGTTTGTCCTCACATTTGAACTCGAAACTGAAGACAAGCAAGCAGCGTCCATACCATAATAAACATTGAAGCCAAACTCTCCATCACCAAAACTTAAACCAGGCTGTATATCCATGCAAAATAATTCATCAAAGTGTGGCATAGATATGCTGTAATCAAAGAAATCCAGGAGACCAACACAGCTAACAAGATCCTTTAACTTTTAGAGATTCAAAACAGTAAACCAGCTTCTTTAAGAGCAACTTTATAATCTTCAACACTTCTGTCTTTCACCTACATCCACAGTGACATTAACAAAATGATTTACATAAGATGCTATCTTCATAACCCTTTGCACATGCATACAAAGTGTTCGAATTTTAAAGATCCGATTTTCTGCATTATGCTGAATGGAATATCATAATCATAATCCAAGTACATTATCAATTAGCGTACCTCTTTTATATAGGTGCCAAAATGTTTTTCAATCTTTGACAAGGTCTTTTCATCCCTTTCATCACATATCAGGTTAAATACAGCCCCTATTCAATCAAATGAAACAAATGTAAGAAAAACTTGGTATTTGCACCACTACTGAAAATAATGTGCATAACTTGGGGGCTGAAATTACAATTTGACTTCCTTTAGAAATGCTAAAATATAGGCCAAACAAAATACCAAAGGCTAGCTCAGATCAGGGGTAAGATTGCCCAAGCCTTTATAAAAAATCCCCCCTAGCCATATATCTAGTTGAAGTGGGTGCCAGTCAAACCCCTAGAGTTGGACATATGGAGAGTAAAATTTAGACATCAATGGACAACTCTATCAGGTTTCAGATAAGCTCTAATACCGTGTTGGAATTTATACCTAACTAAACTAGCTCCAGGGAAATGACTGGCCAAATCTTATAACGATAGAGTACTTTGGTCATATCTCTTACCAATGTGGAATCTTTAAATATTGATAGAAACCCAAGAACGGGATAGTATAAAATGAGTGTATAATTTCCTAAATGAGAATAATTACAAGAGTTTCTTCTTGTAATCCCCAGAGCAAAGCATCTGAAAAGTGAGTAAACTCTCACTCTGCCCAACCCACAGGGTTCCTAACAGAATATATGTTGAATGCCCCTCTTGCTATCCCACCAAAGCAGGGTCAATCAGTCCAACAGGGGGTCTGCAAGATTAGGTTGGTGGGACATAAAAATGCAGCTCACAGAAACGATGTCCAGACACAGCCATATTTATACACTTTGTCTAGAATTTCTCAAGCACAAAATAACATTCGCTATCCACATATACAAAAAGCTTGAAATATTACTCGATAGATTAGAGAAATAATAGGATCGCCATCTATTTTACAACCAATGAAACATGGTGGCAACAACACTTTCTTTGAGGAAAATAACACCAACAAAAGATTTGGGGTCAGAGTTTGCTCTTACAATTATAATATGGGAAGAGCATGGCTAAATTACTACAATGTGAGATATGTAATATTTGGCTTAAACAAGCTGAACTAAAAATATTAACATGAAGCTCACTTGTTTCAATAATATAAAAATTTATTTATGATAACTACACACACCAAGCAGGCAGTTTACTACACAACACTAAGCAGACAGATTTAGAAACTTACCCTTGCGCCCAAATCGCCCGGCCCTACCAACCCTGTGCAAATACACCTCATAATCAGGCTCTTGTTCATGGCCACGGGTGTACTCAGCAGCGTACTTCAGTGGAAGATCATAGTTTATAACCAAATTAACCTAAACAATGCAATGGAAGGATGCATGAAGAAAAAAAAGGAAAAAGAAAGTTTAAACACACATAAAGAGAAGACACACAGAGATGGACCAAATGAGCACCTGTTGCTGATCAAAGCCACGGGCAAGAACATCAGTCGATATAAGAACCTGAGTCAAACCATCTTTGAACTCTTTGACGATCTTGTCTCTATCAACATGGTCAAGAGCACCTTGTATGGAAGTGACCTCATAGCCTAAATCAACAAGAGCTTTGTGCAACATTTTTGCACTATTTCTAGTGCGCACAAATATAATAGTTTGCCCCACATTCTCTCCTATTTCAAATATATAATTTTTAATCACGTCAATCTTAGCAAGCTCATCAGGAACAAGAACTTTGTACTGTTTTACTGCATCTAAAGATAGCTCCTCTTTCTTCACAAAAAGTTCATTATGCTCCTTCTTACCAACAACCCTTGTAGCGAAATTCTTGACAGTGTCATTAAATGTAGCAGAAAATAGAAGAACCTGTAAAAACACAAGCCAGTCAAAATTTTCTTAGTAAATAAACAACACTGAAAAAGCAACTGTAACACATAAGAGCAGACACAAACATTTGAAATCTTTACTTCTGATATGATTCTATAAGTTTCTATCTAGAAAACGAAATTGTATTAGTGAAGAACTAGATCAATAGATAAATGAATAGCGCAATGCTTCCTAATCCTCTATAGCCCCAAGATATAAGCCGAAATAGGAAAATACAACCAGAGGATCAATTCTGTGTTACATTCTTATATAAGAAATTTCAAGAAACAGAAAAAATATGAAAAGAAAATGGAGCAAGCTCCTTAAAAGATAACGATTAGGAAAACAAGGTCAAACAAGGTAATGCCGGTAAACTGATAAAAAAAGAAATTGTTCCTCAGTAAAGCCTAACCAACCACCTATTACCACCATAAAATGCTCTGCAGTCTGCACCCACCTTCGGTTATGCACCTCCTAAGTTCTAAATAACTCTGCATCCTAGCCTGATTTTCGTATCCTCTCACGTTCCCTCGTTGCCACGTGTCTATTCTGCTATTATTCCATTTCTCCTCCCACGGTCCCACCAAGAACTTGCAGGCCTTTATCCTACTAAGGCCCTATATCCTTTTCCTGCACCCACTCCTACCATCAACTTGCATAATGGGCCTATCAATATCCCCCCAACCAGTTTTATCTTGTTCTCAAGTTGAAATTCACGGAAGACTGTTAATAACATCATTATCCTCCCGTGTATTCTCATGATCTGGCAGAATCACCCATTTAATTAAAACCCATCAAGAAACTTGTGCACTACTAACACCTATAAGGGCTTCTGGAAAAGGGGGAAAAGCCTCTAGGAGAACCACACATACGGTTCCAACTCTTCAGTAAAGAATAGTGTAAGACCAGATAGTTCTCTTAGGCTTCAATACATGAAAGACCATATGTACCAATTTCCCATTCTGTCGGGAGGTAAATACAGCCTATAAGCTTCGGCCCCTACCTTTTTGATGACAGAAAGGACCATAAATGTTGGGCCTAGTTTCCCATTTGTACCAGTGTTATCAGATGCTAACCGTTCATCAACCACATGAGTATATGGGGTCAATGAGTGACTGGTTAGACTGCATAAATGTGTAAATATAAAATCAAACATTAGATTAATACATTTTTTAAAAGATGTGTATATTCAAAACATGTCACTTAAACTAGAATATAATAGGCTGGCGCAGTGGCAAAGCAAATATTTTAATTTTTAAACAGGCAGCCGCAGCATGTGGGTTCAAACTAAGGGAAAGACTTTTTTACGTGAATACCCATGTTTCCACATCATAGTAGAGTTGGCCGATATTTGTTTAGTTTCTTGCTATTAGATTTAATGTTGCTGGCCCACCAAAATCAATGGTTTTCTTGGCAAAACAAAAACAATTTTTTTTTACATATAGAGATAGGATATTAGTGGATAGCCCTAAATGTCTGACCCAAAACTTGCAGTCTCGTCCCTTCTTTCATGTATCCTTCTCTTTGTTTTATTGTGTCATGATTTTCTTCATTTCACCTAATCTCATATTTTGTTGGTGTACCTTCTTGTAAATTGTAATGAATATCGGCCATTTCATGAAAACTTCCCAATTGATCTCAATTGTGCAACTCACACTAGTTTTCACAATTTCCTATCAAATATATGATGTCACATCCAATTCAATGACAATTCCAATCTGAGGCTTTTCCCTGACCGCACATGGGTCCAATTCATGGTAGTAGGGGTGGGAATAGGCACTATGCCGAGCTAGGCTTTGCAAGACTTAAGCCTGACCTGTCACAAATTTTAAGGCCTAAGTTTGGCCTGCAACCTATCATAGGCTTATTTTTTGGGCTTAAGCTTGACCTTCTAAAAGCCTGATGTGGTCTGCTAGGATGTTTAAAAATCTATTTCATATGAACATCTTTAAATAAGTAATTTGATTTAAGTTTTAAATAGACTAGCGAACTAATAGATCAATGAGATTAAACTCCCTTTTGATATTTAACATGAATTTTTAGAGAGTTTGACTATATTATATCATATTTCAATTTTAATTTATAATAATGCACTTAAATATGCAAAAAATTAATGTATACTAAGATCATCCACAATGGTAGTTTCCTAATAAGGACTCCTTAAATGGACCCCACGTGACACATCACTTATTTATAATTTTTTAATAAAAGTACCTATTAAGGACTCAATGACTCCAATGGCAATACACTAATAAGAACTCCAATGAAAAGTACTTAAATATGTCCCACTATCTATACATCATTAAACAAAAATAATTTACCTATTACTCCTTTTTACAAGTGGGACCAAATAGTACACATTTTATTACTCTTTTATGCAAGTGGGACCAAGTAGTACACATTTTATTACTTTTTTAAACGTGGGACCCGTTAGTTACTCAGGAGAGAGAGGGTCCTTATATAGTTGCCCGTTCCTTAACGGGAACTCATTTTTTCTTCCTCCAATGGAGGGTCCTTAACGGGGAGTGGTCCTTGTTAAGTAAGGACCCCCCATTGGAGATGCTCTAATAAACTTAAATTATTGAAAAAGATAACAAATTTATAATTTAATTCAAATTACAAAGTGTAACATAATAATATTAGTAATAAACAATATTATTTATATTTACGCAAATAGGCCGGCCTGATTGGCCTAAGTTGCTTCTTTTTTTTTATGGCCCGTGGCCTGACCTTTCTAACTAAACAGAGGCTTCCATAAAAGGCCAAGCCTTCTTTTTTTAAACAAAAAGTTTGGCATTGTCTGGCCAGTCGTAGGCTAGGCCGGCCTTACCTATTCCCATCCCTACTCAACAGGGAGCAATGCTTTTTCATTTCTTTTGATCTGATTTTGTTAAACTATGCAATTTCTTTTCTAGATAGGATCTGGCTTAACAGGGAGCAATGCTTAGTTGTGAAATATTATTCCCTGTCACACTTATTATTTGTGTTCGAGGTGGATTGAATCAGTTGTGATTTGAGAGGGATGCCATATTGGTAGACCTTAAGGCTAACTTTTGCAAGGCTCAAAAAGTATGAAGATACATAATTACAAACAAATGATAAGAGAAGTGGAGTTGAAGGTGGGAGATGATGTATAATTGAAAGCGCAGCCTTTTATGTTTAAATCATTGGCTAGTCATACCCATTGTTATCGATATTAGACCCGTCCTGTTGAGGAATAATTTTTTAATGCCCCAAAGAGGAAAATACAAATAATCCCTATTCACCCTTCATGTTTAAATTGCTCAATTTGAACACATTCATTAGATTTCTTCTCACTCTTCAAGTTATTTTCCCATCCTAATTCACACAAATCATTTTCTCCGGTTCCCTCCCAGGACTATTTCAGTCATGAGAGGGGGGAGGGGATATCTTTAATAAAGTTTGTTTGGCTCAATTTTTTAGGAGGGGGAGGGGAGGGATTTTAAAACTAATTTAATATTTACTATTCTACCCTTAAAATATTTGTATTACAATTATATATAGATATTTTAACAAGTAAATTAATAAATAAAGGAGAAAAAAAGATTAAAAAAGTTGTGAATGAAAAAAGAACAAAAATAGATAGAATTGATGTGAAAAACAAAAATGGAGGTAATGGAAAAAAAAAGTGAACAAGAAACAAAATGAAACAAAAAAAAATTAATTGACAAGAAATAGTAACGCTGATGGTAATTTAGGATTTTAGCAGGTAATAAAAACTGAAGTGAACAAGAAACAAAATGCACGTACTGAAAAAAATTGAATTGACAAACAATAAAAAATAAAGGAAGAGGGTGATTTAGTATTTTTAACAAAAAACTGAGGATAATTTTGTGAATATAAAAAAGTTAATTTTTGACATCCCTCCCCTCCAAAAAACCCCAATTTGGGGGTAACTAAAACTTGCTTCAAATCCCCTTCCTGAAAAATTAGTTTAAATTTTAATATCCTAAGTTACCCTCTTCCTTTTATTTATTTCTTGTCAATTCAAATTATTTTCATTACCTGCATTTTATTTCTTGTTTACATTCAGTTTTATTACCGGCTAAAATCCTACATTACCATCAGTGTTACTATCTCTTGTCAATTCAATTTTTTTTTTCGTTTTGTTTCTTGTTCACTTCTTTTCATTACCTGCATTTTTGTTTTTCACATCAATTCCATCTCTTTTTATTTAGCAATTTTTTTCCCACCTCAATTCTCTCTTTTTTTTTCTTTATTTATTAATTTATTTTTTGTAATATCTATATAGAATTGTAGTAAAAAGATTTAAAGGGTAGAACGGTAAATTAGTTTTAAAATCTCTCCCCTCCCCTTGTGAATCAAACACATATTTAATTAAAATCTCTTCTCTCCCCTTCCCTCTTTTGAACCAAACATATATTTAACTAAAATATCTCCCCTCCCTTCACCTCCTCACCGTTGAACCAAACAGACCCTTATGAGCCAACCTTAGTGGCAGTTGGATCAGTCGAGTATAGGTTTCTATCTATGTGCAGGAACGCGCAAAACATCATTTGGATGAGTATAATAAACTATAAAAACATCTTCTTTTTTTTCTCTTCTCATATAATAAGACGAATGGATGGCACTGCAATGCATTTTAAATATATTTCACAAATTATAGAAAGAGACATATTTAATTAAAATCCCTTCTCTCCCCTTCCCTCTTTTGAACCAAACATATATTTAACTAAAATATCTCCCCTCCCTTCACCTCCCCACCATTGAACCAAACGGATCCTTAAGAGCCAACCTTAGTGGCAGTTGGATCAGTCGATTATAGGTTTCTATCTATGTGCAGGAACACGCAAAACATCATTTGGATGAGTATAATATAAACTACAAAAAAATCTTATTTTTTCTCATCTCATAATAAGACGAATGGATGGAACTGCAATGCATTTTAAATATATTTCACAAAATATAGAAAGGGCTTAGATAGAGCTCGATTTTGATCATGCTTTCTCAATGGATGGCAATCATAAACTGACACGTAATTGTTGCATGGAACAGACTGTTCGGCGGTGAAGAACCAAAACGAGAATAAAATAAGTATAGCGGAGATGAGGATGTTGCGTTGGATGTGCAGTAAGACTAGATGGAGAGGATTAGACATGACAATATTAGAGAGAGAAAGTTGGGGTAGCACCTATAGTCAGATGGTGGAAAATAGGGTTATGTGGTTTGGTCATGTAGAGAGAAGACCTATAGATTTTGTAGTAAGGAGAGTAGATCAGATGGAGGATGGTCAAATCACTAGAGGCAGAGGAAGACCTAGAAAAACTATAACATAAACTATTAGGAAAGATTTAGAAATTAATAACTTGGACCAAAATATGGTTTATGATAGAACATTATGGCGTAATTTGATCCATGTAGCCGACCTCGCTTAGAGGGAAAAGGTTTGGCAGTTGTTGGTTGTTTGACACATTATTTATTTAATGAAAAATGATGATGTAGATGTTGCCTTATTCTACACAGCTTGTTCAGATTAAATCTATGCAATAATTTCTTCTATGAAAGGAAATGTCATACATGCAAGCACACTAAGCGAGAGAGATCAACAAACCTGACAGCTTGAATTGAATTTTTCTATTTCTCTCATTATCCTTAGAGAATCATCTCTAAATCCATCCTGCAACAACACAGTTTTACAGTTATTAAGCAAATGAAGGTACGTTATATTTAGCAGCCAAATCCTGCTAAAAAATAAAGAAAGGGATAAAACGCATGACAAATTCAGTAAACCAAAACAATTCCCTGAACCAAAAACTGGATCCTAGTATGTTCTATATGTTTACTTTGAAGTTTTTGTTTTACTT
>Ga0228711_1008470_pt1 | contig 14395 bp, 10 predicted proteins | sample MedpolnodulmetaG_2_FD_177996 | JGI IMG/M metagenome (GOLD analysis project Ga0228711, IMG submission 177996) | Root nodule microbial communities from Medicago polymorpha collected in Santa Monica, California, United States - brown nodules | ecosystem: Host-associated > Plants > Roots > Nodule...
TGTTTACATAGAAGCTAATGCTAGTACTCGACGATCTACGCCGAGGCTCTATTGTTCTCCCATCCTTAGACCTGTGTCCTACCCGGACCTAAACACGAAAAGTGTTGTGCTCTCATGTACCACTTACTATTGGAGAAACGCTTATGTTGCTCATGCTTTCTAAGTATAAGACCTCGACGTGTGATGTACACTAGGTTCCTGATATTTGAGGGTTTGATTAAGATGCATAAGTGCGCGAGGAATGGCCCCGGCCGGCATTCTGGAACACATGAAAATTTTCAAAGGATGCTGTCAAAAGGGCTGGTCGCTTAAGCGACCGTGTAAGCGTGCAGTACGCTTACCAGTTCGCTTAAGCGAACACGTGAGCGAACAGAGCTGTCCTCTCGACGTTTTGCACGCTTAAGCGAACGGTGCACGCTTAAGCGAGCATTCATCGTCCCAGAAGTGCAGAAATCGTATTTTCAACATAAAAACCTCAAATATCAAGTTCTAACAACCCCAACACGTCTAGGGTACCTGAAAAACAGTTTAAAAACAATGCTTGGCAACAATTCACACAGTTTCAACAAATCAAGGGCAAGTGGAGCTAATCTCATATTTTCTACAAAAACTAACTCTCAATCATCCTCACAATGTATAACACAATATCCCAAGGAAGATTGCTACCTATAGAACTCACCTGCAAGTACTAGAGAACATGCACACACTCTCTCAACAGCAATTCTGGATCTACTCTACAAGGATTGAGAAGGAAGAAACTTGAGTGAGCTTGGCTTGCAATTGCTAGTTCAATCCCATTCTCTAACATGCAACATGATTGTATCCACTACAAATTGGAAGGATTGAATGGATTAGAGGGAGAGGGAGCTGACTTCAAGAGAGGGAGAGGGAGGACAGATTCTGTCCTTGCACACAAGAGAGAGAAATGCACAAGGGAAAAAGAGTTGTTTTGGGTCCAAGACACTTATATAGCCCCTATGCTCAATTACTAACGCGCCCCTCAGTCTAATACGCGCACGAGACGAGTTACCAGATAAAATACCATGGAGTATAAGCGGGATATTACAGAAAAAATATATATATATATATTACCATATCATAAAAAAAACACTACCAGGTGTGATTGGACTGTTAAATGGCCAAAATAGAAAGAATCTTAAATTTCAACCGTAGAATCATTGTTTTAATTTTTACATGGTCTATTTTCAGACTTCGCGTATATTACATGAGCTATTTGAATAATTAGCCCTAGTTATAATTATTTTTTGACGAAAAAATAAGCGATATTCATTTATTAAATCGATGGAGTACTTCGGTACAATACAATTTTAAAGTTGCTAAAAACTAAAATGATGAATCTTTGAACAAACTTACAATATCCATGTCAATAACATAAAACAAAAGAGTACATATGTCTACAAATATGACTATGTTCAACTCTTTGTAATACTAATTTTTTCGAATTTGAAACGTCAACCATAAAGTCATTGATTGAATCTACACTTTATCAAATAATTTATGAATTTTATCCACGAATATCTATGAATATGTATATATATAATTCATCTCTAAGCCTACTAGGCAGAATTATCAAATCTTTTTTAAAAACAACCCAAATCAAAACCAAGTCATATTCAAACATTTAACACATAATAACATTCTCCTTTATTTATTCATGATATAAGAAACGTGGCCACCATGTAATCACTTACTTCACAAATCATATTTTATTTATGGAAAATGATTATAAAAATTTCATTCTCTCTTATATTCTTTTCTGAGAGTTCCCCATTCACATTGCTTCGTTAAAATATATTTATGGTCAACGATTCAAAATTGAGAGTTCCACTAGCTTATCTGTTTTCTTGAGATAAAACTAATTGAAATAGAAAAAAGTGTAACACTTTATGAAAAAAATGGGAGAACCAGTTTCTGCGTCTAAATTGAAGAATCAGGAAGATAGTTTCTACCTTTATATACATCCTCAAGAGCTACACTTTCCACGTAATTACGCTTCTTCAATTTTCAAAAACCAACAAAATTAAATAACAAGTTTCTAATTTCTAATTCCTTTTTCAGTCTGTGTCTTGTTTCTAGTTCTAAATTCTAAAAGTTTTTAACATTTGCTTGGTCTCTGTGAACCAGTTGAGTTGAAGAAAAATATCTCATGCTCTTTGCAGTTGTGGAACAAGTCAGATAATTATTTGGCTTTCAAGGTAATTAGTTATAGAAGTATTTATTGAAAATCGGGTATCTTAAAAATTAAAAATATTAAAAATTTCATTAGTAAACTTATCCTTTAATTCTTTTTTTTAGCTGCTTAAGATGACCTTGTTTGTTTTATAAATTGAGTATTATTTAGGAAAAATTGTAATTTTGATTTGGATTGAAATGGATGGTGTTGCAACTTGCAGGTTAAGACTACAATTCCTGAGAAATATTGTGTTACGCCTAATATTGGAGTTCTGTTGCCTACGTCTATTTGTGATATTACAGGTGAAATAATTTGCTTGATTATGTGAATAATCATTTGCTTACAAAAGTACAAAGACACGTAAAGAAGAATAATAATGACAATTTTATTACTGAATACTTATTTTAAAGGTATATTTTCCTCCAATCTCAATTATAATAGGATTAACACATTGGTATCCTTAAGTTTGGATGAATATGTACTCATCATCTAATTATTCAATACCTTATTATATTTTTAATTTACTAATATAAACATAAAATTATATTTTAAATAAATCCTTATTATATTTTTTAATTTATTAATATAAACATGAAATAATATTTTGAATAAATTTTGCATACGGGATTGCTACCCAACAAAATTCAATGTATCTAAAAATTCTTTGTATAATAGACAAAACCAAAAAAATCTTTTAATATTTAACTTTTTCCATTTTTACATATATAACCTTATAGAAAACTGTGAGAAATAATGAAAATAAATTGTGTAGAATTAGACTTTACAAAACTAAAATCCGACCTAATCTAAAAGTTCAAGGTCTAGGTCTGGCTTATAGCATGTCATAGATTTTTTAGTCTCGAAACTGGTATTTTTAAAAGTCTTGTAGGACTATTTATCCTACTCATAGACATTTTTTATATGAATATATATTTAAACAAGTAGTTTGATCTATATTTGTAGGACTATTTATCCTACTTAGTATAATTAGTAAGGTTCATTTTTGGGTCGTGACCATTGTAGATTCCCTTTTCTAACAATGCAGCAACCTTGTTTACATGTTGGCATAATGTTTACATGTGATTAGTTGTACAATGTCATGTGTTCTGTTCTTTCATACTCACTTTTCTAACTATGTAGAATCCTTGTTTACTTAATGATTGTTTATAGTTACAATGCAAGCCGTAGAAGAGGCACCTTCTGACATGCAATGCAAAGATAAATTTCTCCTTCAAAGCATAGTTGTAAGGCCTGGATCAACCACTAAAGATATCACTTCAGATATGGTAACAAACAACAAATTGTTTCTTGATGGTGTTTTCTACAAACATTGCATATTTTAAATGTTTTCTTTTCTCATTGCATGAAGTTCAATAAAGATTCCGGATATGAGGTTAAAGAGTCCAAATTTAGAGCTGTTTGTGTTGCTCCTCCTCCTAACCTACCATCACCAGTTCAAGCATCTGGCTCTTCAGATCAGGTTTCTTTTTATTTCATTTTTTAAAAAGCAGTTTACAAATAATTTCTATGCAACAATATATACAATTTAAGTTTGTTAATAAGCGTTGAATTGTGTTCGTGAATAAGCGTGACTGAGAGTATAGGAAGAGAAAAACACTATTTTATTGAATAGCAGTATTTATTTATTTTTGTATGTTAACCCTACGGTTCTCGAGGGAAAAGGACAGTAGTAATTTGGAGTTCGTTCGTAAGTTAAGTAAAGTCTGACCAATAATTGTTCTACCTAGTAATCGAACTCGGATTCTCCTAAACAATTCTTCGTTTAGTGGAACTCATTAATCATTTAAGTCCAATTATTTTATTAACACCTGTATGCTTCTAAATGTAAATTAAATAAAAATAATTGTTGAGTAACAAACTCCTAAACTTTAACCACGGCTTTATTTGATGATAAAAAACTGGAATATTAAAACAAACTCTACTAAAGACTTAGTAACTGGTGAAGCTATCAGTAACAACTACTAATATTATCAATGAAGTGTACTTTGTGTTATTGGATCGGTAGTGTTGACTTTGGACTTTAGAGTGTATTCCTCTTCGAGATCACATGTTGGATTCTCCCTAGTGTCAGTTAAGGTGGGCTAATTTAGCTTCTTAAAAAAAGTGTACTTTGTGCCATTATGAGACCTTAAAACTTGAATCACGCAGCATTTTTTCTTTTCAATCCAACGCTTAAATCTCCAAAATACTTCTGCAACCTCTAACTGTGACTTGTAAAAATAAATCCAACACATTTTGGTGTAAATGGAGCAAAGGTTGGATATAATAAGAGAGGGGCTTCTTAAAAAAAAAAATTAAGAGAGGGGACACATATACTTGATGCCTTAAGGTTTTGGGTAAGAGTGTGGTGTCTAAGTCTCTTAATGATCATAGTCGTTTAGTCCATTGCCGTTCCCAGCTCTCCACAGACTCCCCAACACAATCTAGCCATTGCCGCTCCAGGCGCTCCTTAGACTCCCCAACACAATCTATAAAGACGGTGTAATATTTGCTCATATTTGCGCTCTTTAAGTGAAGCGGTCTTTTGAGGTCCATCTTGCTTGTTGCTCTTTGTTTCTCTCAAGATTGCTTGTTCGAAAGGTAAGACATGAACCAACTCATTTCGTTGCAAATGGCCCAATCTTTTAAGCCATATCTCTGTATTATCAATAGTAACTTGATAAGTTGCTAGCTTTTCCTTCATTGGATTAAATGAGAAACTTTTGCTTCTCATTTTAATGCTGAAAATTACCTTATCACTGGCATCTTTGATCACACTATGATTATTTTCAAAGATGACTATAAATCCTCTCTCATGTAATTGACCCACGCTTAAAATGTTTTGATCAATCACAGGTACATAAAAAAATATGACTTAAATGCACTTTTCATTCCTTATGTTTTAAAAAGTTGCGATTTTGGCCCCCTTTAAAAAAAAATGGATATTTTGACCCCCTAACTTTTGGACCTCTTTTGATTAGCTGATTTTATGCCAATTTCTCAATCTTTGATGGTGTAAACTGGCATGAGGATTGAAGGATGCTGATAAGTGGAGTCCAAACCTGCATGGTGTCCAAACTGACATGACAAGTGTAGTCCAAACTGATAAGTGGATCCTTCTTTAGGGGGGACAAAAGTTACACCATGCCAGCTTGAACTCCATTTATCAGCATCTTTCTATCCCCATGCCAGTTTACACCATCAGAGACTGAGAAATTGTCATAATCTCCATCAAAATCAGCTAATCAAAAGAGGACCAAAAGTTAGGGGGTCAAAATATCCATTTTTTTTAAAAGGGGCCAAAATCGCAACTTTTTGAAGCATAGGGGTGAAAAGTGCATTTAAGCCAAAAATATAATACTTTGTCCGTGTGCTACTTTCAATGGCTACAATTGATTTTCCTTCAACAATAATAAGTTTACCATTAATGATTATGACTATTGATATATGTGTTATGTTCAACTGTGTGAATAGTTCTTTGTCATGGGTCATTTGACAGGTACAACCATTATCCACTAGCCAATATTAATTTGAGCTACTTCTTATAAAACATGTTGCTACAAACATCTACCTTCCTCTTCTACCTTTTGTTGGTCTGCAACTTGAGCCTCATTATTTTGTTGAAAATTGCTTATGTAGATTCTCTCGTAACTTCGTAGCTTATTGTAGCGGGTGTTTGCAGCTAGTTCCTGTTTGTCTTTGACTTTCTTGTTTTCCCTTCCTGTTTGGCAAAGGAATAACTTCTTAGTGTTCCTCAAAAGCTTCAGAGTTAATGATAGAATAATTAAAATAATGACTACTCATGTGATGACTCACCTAGTTCTAGAAGCAAAGATAACTCACCTACATTTAGAAGGATCTAATACATGGAGTAATATTGAGTATGTTAAGATTCACTTGTCTTATTGAGGTGTGCATTTACCTATATAAGCATTGTAAGACCTTATAATGAATCAATGAACAATTTCAGTATTATTTTAGTTTGATAGATATGAGTAATTAGAATAATTTAGTACTTCTTCAAAAAAGAATAATTTAGTACTTGGTGAATCACCTATCAAGTGGTGTTTTCAATTCCATGAATTCCCCTCCCTACCATTACTTCCACCACCATCAAGATTCATTTCCATTACCAAGAACACATCCACACCCAGATCTCACCAACATCCACACCAGGTCAGCAAAATATCTCTACCACCAACAACCCACATTCCACAATTATACTCACACACAGCCATCACACCACACGTCTTATAGCTTGCCCCAAATCAACACTCTTAATTCAGCAATTTGCAACCCTAACTTTTACCAAGATACCTGTTTCAGACACCACCAATTGATCATCCCTTACAATCCGTACACACCATATGCAACTATTTCTCCTCCATCTTGAAATTTCGACACTTAGTAAAAGATGTTATACACGATGTCAAGACAAGTGAGATGTTAAGAATGATGTCAAGACATTGTGACAACACGGATAACAAATAAAAATCGTGAATAATAAAAGCAGGAAGTAGAAGGCAAAAGTTGTTTGTTAACCTAGTTCGGTGCAACGTCACTTACGTCTGGGGGCTACCAAACCAAAAAGGAAATTCACTATAGTAGTATTAGTTTGAAGCATACATAAAAACTATCTCCAATCTACTAGCTTCGCAACTAATCACTACCCGTGCAATTTCTATCTAAAACTCTCCTAGATATGAGATCCTCCTCTCCCTTCCTCTGAGCCACAATCCCAGTTATTGATTCAGCAATAACAACAGTACTGGAGACACACTCCTAGACAAAGAATCAAGTCTTCCTTACAATCTTTTGAGTGATTCAGAGTTTACAACTCAACTACAGCCCAACTCAATGTATCAACGTGATACAAGAGTTGCTCACAAATAACAAGGACAAACTAAAACCCTAAAAAATACTTTGTGAATTGCATCTTCAGTAGTGAATTAGGTCTTGAATCTTCATTTATATAGCCAGAATGAAGAATGGGCTTGATGCACAAGTTGGGCCAAACATCCAGCCAAACACACAGTATTCTGGCCAAAATCTTGAAGCAGATCAAATATTTCCTTAAATGTTACAACATCACACTCAAGAAACACGGCACAGATAAACCGCCTAACATTGCTTCTAGAAACCATACGCTTCTTGGTCAACTATTCACGTGAATCATTAACTACAAAGATTCTTCAGGGATCTCACGTTTAAAAATAATCACCAAGAAAGCGGAACAAGGCACGCTGTGATGTCGTATGAACATGTCAGGACATCTTGTCCGACATCTTACTAGAACTCTTGTTTTAACAAAAAAATTTGGCCAACATAGTCTATAAACCTAACACATCGAATTATGGATATTCAGCTCATCACCACCAATATCCAGATCAACCACATAATACTTATTCCCAATCTATTATCCAAAATTCTATTAATGAATTATCTCAATCTTAAAATAATTCTGCAAATGAAGTGAGAGAGCTAAACCAAGCTTCACATCAGTCTCTTAAAAATTCAGTTCATGAAATTTTGGAGTTATGAAACAAGTTGAATGAACTTTTATTTGAAGAGTCAGCTGAGAAAATGAGCAAAATCAAGAGAAATCAACAGAAGCAATTGAGGCAGTTGTAGTCCGAGCACCACCGCCAAAATTTGATTTGCAACTATCCCAAACCATGGCAGAAGTAACGAATCTAAATCAAAATCTGTTGGAGCCACCACCCATCAACCCGTTTCGAGGCTACCAACGACACCACTGGATCTTCCTATATCCGTATCTAAGCATATACCTCCGTCGTTGTTGAAGCAACTACCACCGCTGAAGCCACCGGATCTGAATTCAGGAGCTCATTCAAGGCAACATGGATGATCTATGGTTCTTGTTCTTGTGGGAATAATTAGTGATTTGTGGCAAAATTAAAATGGTTGTTTGTCTCCTACTTATCAAATTGCAGCCATATAAGAGATTCTAGGGATTGATACAACTTCTCATGTTCTAATGGAGCTATTTCAAGTCAACACTTTGAATTCTCGTAGTTCCTTCACTCATTATTGCAACGACTACATAAGTGTTGAGATTGTAAAATAGTACCATGATGCGTTGCGGAAAACATAAGCTAAAATTCATTTTGCACACGTCTTATTATGTATGATTCACTTCTTGGAGATACTTGTCTTAGGTGTAATGAGACTTGCACAATCTGCTTCTTGCTTCTTTGTTTATCTTGTGTTTATACATACGGATCAGGTTTACACTAAGTGCATCATGTTATACGAGATGAGGCAGGAAATCATCAATGAGTTTCTTATTTCTTTGTGCCCACTACAAACAATTGGATCCTGGTCAACATTTGTTTGTGTCTTTAACAAAAAGGTCATCTAAGAGCAAGCAATGGGATCCTGAAAAATTAACCAATTTTTTTACTACCTTGAGGACAAGGTTGATCTTGAAGGGGTAGATAATGATAGGATAATTAAAATAATGAACACTCATGTAGTGACTTACCTAGTTTTAGAAGCAAAGATGACTCACCCTTGAACTTGAAGGATCAAATATTGAGTATGCTATGGTGTACTTGTTTTATTGTGGATGTGTATTTACCTTTAAAAGCATTGTAAGACCTTATAATGAAAACTTTTCAGTATAATTTTAGAGATAAGAGTAGTTAGAGTTATTTAGTACTTGGTGTTAACTCCTAAACCTTCCTACACTAATTTATTAGCTCATATGTAACTCTTTTTTTTTAACAAAAAAGAAAAACTCCTAAACACTTGGCCAACTATTTCAACACACATTCAAAAGTCAATCATAATTACCCGTTCAAAAGTCAATCATAATTACACGTTACAAACCTCGACCAGTACAAGCCTACAATAATATATACTTTTGAACTAAACCTAAGTAATTGTGATAATGATGTTTCTTATTAATTTTAGGTGATGGAATATTTTATTATTTAATTATATTTCGATGCCGTTGTGTAGCTCAATATCTTTATAGTAATAATTATATCAATTATTTATCAATTTAGAGCTTCAATTGATTAGTGATCAAATCAAGTAATAAGGCTAATTAGATTTCTATTGAGATAATTAATTATTTAATTGAATTGATATGGACTCTATGAGTGGATCTCTGGACGACCAATTAACGGGATGATGGAAACCCTAATGGCCATCACACTATAAGAGGCTATAATCCACAATACAGTGTACATGGCAAACTCTCTTTTCTCCCCATCTGAATCTGAAGAGAACTTGAAACATAAAGGTGTCGGTTGAGAAATAACCAAAACAGTCGCCGCTAACCCTGTATTGTGTGTTTCAGATCTCTATCTATTTAAGATCGTTGCTGTTGAGAGGGACATCAGAGACCCAGGTATTCCTAATAGTTATTATTAATATACTTGATAAAACAAACATGTCGTAAATCCGAGCATAATCATGTTCAATGTTTTGTTTGCTTCCGCTATTGATTCATAATAATTGAACATGTTTTTATAAAATATATTTTCATTTCTAACATTAAGAGGCCACAATCACATTCAAAATGTATTTAAAAAATGAAATGCATAATTCTCCATGTTTTCTTAGTTTATATATTGATTTATATTACTATACTGGCCTTTGAACATGATCTTGTTGTAATACATTAATTTTCTTTTCTATTTAAGCAAGTTATTTGGGAATGTCACCGATATAAGCTGATTGAGATTGATAGATTCATGTCATTAATTTACTTTCTGAAAAATAACTTGTTCATAAACCTCATGTCCCTATAGACCTTATGTTCATGTATCGAATATTATCGAAAAGATTTGAATTGTGAAATATTATTGCTCATTTTTTATTACTTGTTATTTTAGGTAAAGCCAAAAATTTCAGAGTTAATCGCAGAAAGAGATTTTCTTAAGGAATTAAGTAAAAGGCATCAACAAGAACTGGTATGCCATTCATACCATGATCATAGTATGCTGATCTTGAATATTTTGTCGTGTGATCTTGAATATTTGTCATGTGATAAGTTATTCAACTATTTACATAAACCTGATTTTTTTTTTTGTCATGAAACTTAATGGCTAGAAATATACCTTGAAGTGTCCAAGATTCGAACCCCTTAAAACATAAATTGTGTTCTTATATGCAGCAGAAGTGCTTATCCAAATAAGCTGTTTTAGCAAGATGAAAGAAATAGAAAAATAAAGTTGTAAAACTGAAAGTGAAGAATAGAGAGATTATGCTTGCAATGTGAATCTCATTAAGACTTGAATTTGCACAATACAAAGCCTTTTATAGGCACAATAGCACTTTGCTTGTAGAACAAGTTATCTAATTAACTAACAACTTAGCTTGATATCCTTACTAACTTGTAACAAACTTTTATACCCCCACGGGTATAATATATACCCCTACCTGTATATTATATCTAACCAATTATGTATTAATATTCTAATACCCCCCCTAATTCATAACTGCTGAATGTTAACAACACCAAGTTTCTTTCTCAAAAATTCAAATATGTCAATCTTCAAAGCCTTTTAAAGCCATCTGCAAGCTGCAATTATGTAGGACAATACTGCAACTTAATCATACCATTAATCACCTGCTTTCAAATGAAATGAAATCTAGTCTCAATATGTTTGCTTCTACCATGAGAGATGGGATTCTTGGGAAGGCTTATGGCTGACTTGTTGTCAATTCTCAGTGTTAGAGGCTTCATCACTTCACACTTAAGCTCCTTGATTACTGAATCTAGCCACAAAGCTTGACATGATGAGAGCGCAATAACAGGTTGCTTCTTGGTACACCAAGATATAGCAGCATCATTGAACTTAAAGACATATTCGGAAGTGCTTCTTCTATGAGTTAAGTCTCCACACCAGTCACTATTTGAATATCCAATGAGATCATCCATTTTACATTTGCTACCATAGGAAAATAGCAAACCATATTCCATAGTTCCTTTAACATATCTAAGAATCCTCTTAGCAGCTATCAAATGAGGTTTCCTAGAATCATGCATAATTTGCTAATCACACTGACTGAGTAACAAATGTCTGGCCTGCTATTACATAGGCATCTCAATGATCCAACTATTTTTTTGAACTTAGTTGAATCCACTTTCTCTTCTTCACTACACTCATCTAATTTTGAGTTGGTTTCATATGAATTTGAGACTGAATTGCATTTCTTCATCTCAAATTTCTCCAGCAATTCACCAATATACTTCTGCTTGTGCATCACCATTCCATTCTTCAATTTCAAAAATTCCATTCCTAAAAAGAATGAAAGCTCACCAAGATTGGTCATTTCAAACTGAGACTTCAATTTCTCTTGCAAGTTAACAAGTTCCCAAGTTTGATTCTTCTCAATTTATTGTAGTTCCTCTATCATAGCTCTTTTCTATACATCAGTTTTGAGTGCTTCTTTGTAATTAATTGGTTCAGAATATGCTAATATTGCAAAGTGGATGAGATCACCTCCATCATTCACTACATTATCAAGAATGATGTCATAGTCATTCACTCTAATAGGTGCTTGTCTGTTTCTTTGAGGCCTTGCTGGTGCTCTAATTTCATATGGATCATTTTCAACAACATCATGATCCTCTTCGCCTTCAGATTCATCACTTGAATCAGGATATATATAGGTTTGCTTAATCTCACTGCTATACTCAAGTTCACTTTGCCATTTCCACTTCTCAACTTCATTCACTATCACATCTTTGCTTATATGAATCTTCTGAGTTATAGGGTTATAGAGTTTGTAAGCACCAGTTGGAGGATACCTTATGAGTATCATAATCTCACTTTTATCTTCAAGCTAGCTCCTTCTTACATATGGTACATGTTTATAACACAAAAAACCAAACACCTTGAAATGCTTTACACCAGGCTTCCTTCCACACTAAGCTTCTTCTGGTACCTTCAAATTCAGCTTCTTAGTCGGACATTTCTTAAAATATAAGCAGTTGTAGTGACTGCTTCACCCCAAAACTTGTGTGGTAGGTTCTTCTACTTAATCATGCTTCTAGCCATATTTAGCTGAGTTCTATTCCTTCTTTCTTCATGTCCTTTAATCTAGGGTATATATGGAGTTGTTACTTCATGAACAACTCATTAACTTATGCAGAAAGCTTAAAAATCCTTAGATGTATACTCACCTACACCATATGTTCTCAAAATCTTAATGGATTTTTCACTTTCCTTATCCACTAAGACTTTGAATTTTCTGAATATATCTAAAGTTTCACTTTTAAGCTTTATAGTGTACAGCCAAATCATTCTTGTAAATTCATGAACAAAGGTAATGAAGTACTTCATACAACCTAAAGAATCTACTTCAAAGGGGACGCAAATATCAAAATGAATTACTTGTAATGTTGCACTTGCTCTTTTAAGGTCCTCAGACACAAATGGAAATCTACTTTGCTTGCTCTTCACACAAATTTCACATATAGACTTTATGATATTCAACTTTGGTAAACCATGCACCAATTCTTTAGAGTTGTTACTGAACACCCATTTTGTTCCAATAATGTTCTTCTTATCAACTCTAGCTACCAGATCCCACACATCATTTCCTTGGAATTGATTGAGCTCTTCTAGCATAGCTATTATTCATCCATCATCTGAAAGTGCTTCATCAACAGTAGTAGGTTCTATCACTGATAACAATCCCAACATAGAATGTTCTTGTCTGAAGGATGATCTTGTCCTTCTAGGATATCTTTGTTTCCAATGATTATATCCTCAGGATGTGAAGACTTGTACTTGAAAGTATTTCTAGATTGAATAGCTTGTTGTGAACCTTCTTATGCTTTATCAGAAGCTTCTTCACTTCAAGCTTCTGGAATGAGTTCAAGTTCTGGACTTTCATCAGACTCAGGAGTCTGATCAGGTTTTGAAGGTTCTTCAGATACCTGCATATCTGCAAAACTTTCAACTAGCTCAAGAACTTCACTTCCAGGCTCTTTGTCATCAAATTTGATGTGCATTAATTATTCAACATATTGTGTTTCTGAATTATACACTTTGTATGCCTTGGATCTTTTAGAGTAACTTAAAAAGATTACTCTTAGAGCCTTGACATCAAATTTCTTTAGGTAGACTTTGCTATTTAGAATGTAATAGGTACATCCAAATTGATGAAAGTAAGAGATATTAGGTTTTTCTTCCTTTAAAGAGTTCATATGTTGTTTTGTCCAATATAGGTCTTATATAGATTCTATTTTGAACATAACATGATGTGTTTACTGCTTTTGCCCAAAAAATTTTAGTCAAATTGTTTTCATGAATCATGGTTCTGGTCTTTTTCTGTAAAGATCTATTCTTTCTCTCTACAATCCCATTTTGTTGTGGTGTTCTAGGATAAGAGAATTCATGGACAATTCCATGTTTTTCAAAAAAGATTCAAATGGCTCATTTACAAATTCTCCACCATGATCACTTTTGACTTTTAAAATTTTCAATTCCTTTTCAGACTGTACCTGAGTGTAGAAGTTACTAAACACATCATATGCATCATCTTTGGTTCTAAGGAATTTAACCCAAGTCCATCTACGATAATCATCAACAATGACTAATCCATATTTACTTCCATAGATGGATGCAGTGCTAACTGGTCCAAATAAATCAATAAGAAGTAGTTTAAGCGTGTAGAAGTAGAAACAATGTCTTTAAATTTAAAAGATGATTTCATAATTTTTCCCTTCTGACATGCACCATAAAGTGCATCAGAGTGATAGTCAATGTCTAGTATGAAGGTGAGAAAAACCACAAGAAGGGGGGGTTGAATTTTGTTTTAGGAAACTTCTTCTTTTACGTTCTAGATAACTGTCCTCAGGTTCAGAGTCTGAAGTAGTTCAGTGTCTGAGTGAGTTCAGAGTCTATGTGCAGCGGATAAAGTAAAGAGCAGAAGAAGAAAGAACACAAACAGTTATACAGGTTCCTTCCACAAACCGGAAGTAGTCCTGTCCTCCTTGCACTACCAAGGAGAGTTCCACTAAAATGTAATCTCAAATTACAAGTTGCTCAATCACACAAGAAAGAGACTTATCTTTGCTCAAGGACACTTCCAAGAGACTTCTATGCTCAATCACACAAGAAAGAGACTTCTATGCTCAAGGACAACTCCAAGAGACTTCCTTTGCTCAATCACAACTGAAAGAGACTTCTAAACAATTACAAAGAATTGAATACA
>Ga0228711_1008471_pt1 | contig 14395 bp, 5 predicted proteins | sample MedpolnodulmetaG_2_FD_177996 | JGI IMG/M metagenome (GOLD analysis project Ga0228711, IMG submission 177996) | Root nodule microbial communities from Medicago polymorpha collected in Santa Monica, California, United States - brown nodules | ecosystem: Host-associated > Plants > Roots > Nodule...
TACTTTGATTATGGATCCTGCACACTTGAACAAATTGTTTAGCATATCCAATTGATTATTTTTAATACCTTGTTATTGTCAAAACTCAATAGGTGACTTGTGAAACACCCTTGTTCCAACAATTTATAGCATGATGTTACTTAGGGGTTAAGAGAAGAAAAATGGGCTTTATTCGCCGATACAGCTTCAAAAACAAGCAAAAAGTGGGTTTTTACCCGGTACCTGGCACAGGGCACCTAGGGCAGCAGTGAATTGCTTCCCCATTCCTTCCCATGCGCAGGGCGCCTGAGGCATCCCCTCAGGTGCAATTTCTTGCATTTTCTTCCTATTTTCGATCGTTCTTTCGTCTGAAAACTCCTAGGAACTTAAAATGAATTTTCTTCACTTTGTCTTGTCTTAAACAACCTTATAAGAACCCTTGATCATCAATTCTTCATCCTTGATCCTTCACATGGTGTCTTGATTTGATGATTTACATGATTCCTCACTATAAAACACTTAAAACACCTATGGAGTTGCATGATCTAGGATAAAACTGAATTAGAACAACTCAAGTGAAAAGAATACAGTGATACAACTTCTTAACATTGATACAGCTTCTAGGAACAAAGTTGTGTATGCTGAGGCCGGAAAGGATTTTGTTGATGCTCTTTTCAGCTTATTAACATTGCCTTTAACAATTATTGCTAGACTCTTCCGCTGAAAAGTCAAATGTTAAATCTGTGAAGCCTGAGCTTATTGTATCAACGTGTGTTAGATCTTGATGAAAAACACTTATGGTCGCAAACTTGCAAAGAAATGCCCTTCGAGCCAAGGAACTCAATGGAAACTTATTGCCAGCAGATGAAACTGAACATTGATGACACACCAATGCATTACTTATTCTGTAGTGATTGGGGATGTACAAGAAGGAAAATTGAGAACCTTTTGAGCAGTTTGAGGAATCAAGAATGCTATTGTGGAAGAGTACTGAATAAAGTTGTATCCCCATAATGTTTGAGCTTAGGAAATGGCTTTGTTAACGAAAATGCTACATTTATAATTACCGACGACCTTAATGTCATGCCTAATGCTTTTTGAACGAGTGCACATCAACATCAAAGGCATGGAATTGATACCATTGACGCTATTGTGGAACACATTGTTTATATCATCAAGAAAGAGGTATATTTTTCCGTATAATCCACAATTTCTTTTTACTTTTTCTCGGAATTGATTTTTGTAGGTAGTTGATCTTCTCAAATTATCATTGTTCTCAAACACCTATTTGACCAATTTAATCTTAAAGACGAACCAGATTGTTGATAATATTTACCAAAGAAACAAAATTGATTTTGCGAAGGGAGAGCAACCATCTGACGACAGTAAGAAGATGATTGTGAAAATAATGGTAAGAAAATCAACTAGAGTCTGTATTTGTTGAACTGAGAGGAAGAATTTTTTATTTCTTTTACTAAAAGCAGAGGAAGATTTTGATTTTAGTTTTCTAACCTTCCCCTTGGGGGGAGTGTTGCACACTCTTGCATTGATAATTTATACAAAAGCATGACTGAGTTGAGCCCCCAAAGATATTTAACCTCACATGACATTATAGACAAACTAACTAAGCCTCAATGTTTCCCACATTTCACATTTCAAGATTAGCAACCAAATATTAGCAATTGGCGCAGCATCCTTACCTGTTTATTATTGTCATACTTAGCTATAAAGCAGTGTATTGCGCTGATCTAACAAAAGAAATGGTGCGTTCCAAGTATAGATCTTGTGTTCCTGAAAAATTTGTACCGTTTAAACTTAAATTGGTTAATCCTGATTCCTCCATTGCACTTAAATTGGTTCTAAAAGAGTCAAGAGCCATAGTTGTCGCTTCTTTGGAGTAGTGGTTACCGGCAGTATCGACACTAATTTCATCAAATGGTTATTTATATTTTATGGAACATGTTTTAAATATGTCTATGGTATTATGTTCACTCACCATATTATTTCATGTCTTCCTCGTGAATAATAGCACTTTCCTTGCGATAGAACTTTTCTTCATTTATCCATAATACTAAATAAAAACAATAGAAAATCAACCCACTTAGGTTGACCTGGTGGTATTGGCTTGGGATCTAGGAGTGTGCTCCTCCTCAAATATGTCTATGGTATTATGTTCACTCACCATATTATTTCATGTCTTCCTCGTGAATAATAGCACTTTCCTTGCGATAGAACTTTTCTTCGTTTATCCATAATACTAAATAAAAACAATAGAAAATCAACCCACTTGGGTTTACCTGGTGGTATTGGCTTGGGATCTGGGAGTGTGCTCCTCCTCAAAGTCTCAGGTTCGATTCTCTCCAGTGTCAATTTGGATGGGCTAATTTAGCTTCTTCAAAAAAAAATAGAAAATAGAAAATCATAAATAAGAAGAAAACATGATAAATAAAAATAAAAATAAAAACAGATCGAGATAGATGGCTTCTACCCCTTGGTCCTTGCAATTGAAGGAGCTTGGGTGTAGTCACAGATTCCCTGTTTTGTTTCCCCTTGATCTCACCTCAATTTTCTCCTTGTTGGTCTCACCATATCCTATTGAAGATATATGACTGAAATTCTGAATGTGATCAAGAAACTATGTTTCCATTGATGAAATTGCATTCAGTGTGTTTATTAACACTACAAAATTGTAAATGTGAGATTACAATGTATTATACAGCCAGCACTGAGATTGTCGCACAACAGAATGTTGACTTAAGTAGAAGAGGTTGAATTACTTTAATTTAAATTAATCTAGTTACCAATGATTTCTTTTTAGCATACCAAGAAATGAGATTAGGTCCAAAGAGTATGCTGGATCTAAAAACGGATCTTCAATATTCCGAATATTTATTCCAATATGCAATCAAATAGAATGGCGTACCAAGATAGCTTGCTTATAGAAGAAAACCAAAACTCGAGTAACTATTGATATAACAAAAACCTTCTTTAAAATGTTCTCTAAGATTTCAAGTGGAATTCCGATAAATTGACATACTTTGTTTACACTTAATCCCGGGACACATTAGAGTTGCATATTAAAGAGTACCAGCTATTGAGCGATAAATGGTTGAATTTGGAGGAGTGTCAGCTCCGCAATTTGATGATTTTGCAGATGCCTACCATTGGAGATGAGATACCTTTTGCATCAGACTTGCTTGCTTTATATATAAGGCCACAAAATATTTACGCTGTGAAAGAAGAAATGATTCATTTTCTCAATTGCTCCACCTCGATGCCAAGGAAATAATCCAAAAAACCAAAGTTGCATTAAAACAATGAGTATTGAGCTTGAGGATCAACTCCTGAATGAATGTTGAAAATGAACCATTGATGATTAATATGTAGAGGCGTACTCCATATAGGTATTTGATATTCTCAAATTGCCATTACTCTTTGACGGACTTTATCTTAAAGAATAAACAATTTCATCCAATGATAGTGAAAGTGAAAGTAAGAACATCTACCAAAGAGATTCTATTTGCTGAAGCGGGGGAAGATTTTGATGACTTTGTTTTTTGTTTTCTAGCCTTCGGTGTTTACCACAATTTGAGCTTAGCAATCAAGTATTACTAATTGTCCCAGAATCCTTACCCGCTTATTTTTGTCAGTCACTATGACAATAATGGATTTCCTTCTGTCTATTTTACAAAAGAAGTGGTGTATTACACCAATAATAGTAATGATGAAGAAATTCCTGTACCATTTAAATTGATATATTACAAAATTATCATTTTCCAAAGGACCATCTATGTACATGGCGGCAAATGACTTGTGTGTTACTCCATTGTCGCCCATATCTAAATAGATCAAAAGTTTGTCTGTCAAAATTGGTGTCAACAAGGTAAGCATTTTTATAAGGCTTTAAGAATTACCCTTAAATTTTTTATTAAATGTTGCAGGGTCAACAACTACTTTGACAAATGGCCTCCATCTCAACCAAATCACAACCAGCATTAAGGTGGAGAATATTTTGAGTATGTCAATTTTTTTTTTTTGTCTTTATGTACAATTGCACTTCCCTTCTCATTAGTACTCTCTTATCCATTAAATAGTTCCAAGAAGGATAATTGCTTTATAGTAGTAGAATATTTTCTTGGAAGTCTATAATCACTATTACACATTAACTTTCAATTTGCTCTACATTGCAGAATGGCATAAGGCACACACTATATATAATGGGATCATGATAAAAGATATATAACGGCACAAGTGTTTACCTTCTCCTTTCTTCTTATTGTTGAACTTTCATCATTCTCAGTATAAGTATGACTTCATTATTTTATTTGCTAATGAATCGTTGCCTAGATTCATTATTCAAATGCCTTGGAAAACATTGTACACAAAACAGACAATTTTTTATTCTAAACTAAGATTCAATAAAACTCCAAATTACACATACCACAAAAAAGAAAAATCCAAGCATACAATCGCACATGTAATACATTTTCAATATTAAAACAAATTGCACAAATTATCCTCGATGAAGTAGTAACAATTCATACCAACCAATCTTATATAGTAATACCATGCTTGCCTCCAATAAGGATTGATGTACAAAACAGTTGCAATTACCATCAACATTGACGTGTATGCAACGACAAAGCTCACACGAAAAACATACATGTCCACCCAACTATTATCATCTCCATCATTGTTCAAACCGTTCTGTAATGTAGCAGGTGCTTGTTCACTTGGATTGCAACTTTTTGGAAGTGGAGGCCCACAGAGAAATTGATTATCCTCATAACTGCTTCCATCAAAAGTAATAAATTGTCCTTTCCTTTCAGGTGTTGCACCTGATAAATTGTTGTGTGCCACGTTGAACACTTCAAGGGAGGTCAATACAGTTAGCTGAGGAGGAATTTGGCCACTCAACATGTTGAAAGAAAGATCTAAACTCTCTACTTTTATCAAATTTGAGAAGGTAGCTGGAATTTTCCCAGTGAAAAAATTATTGGACAAATTCAATGATCGAATTCTTGTCAAGTTTCCAAGCTCAGATGGGATACTACCATTTAGTTTATTGTGAGACAAGTCTATTCCAGACATATAAATAAGGACATTTGTTGTATAAGTTTCAGATCTTTTCTTTGAAGTAAACGTTTCTTTTTCTTTCCCAAATCGATTCTTATAATCAAATCTACTATGAATGAGACCATTGAATTGATCCCTTGTTCCTTCTGGATCCTTATTCTCAAAAGGCATTTTACCTAAGCAACTAGGTATTTCCCCAACAAAACTGTTATATGAAAGGTCTAGTATATTTAAATTTGTTAGGTGGCATAATTGCTTCGGTATATTCCCTTTAAAGTGATTACCTTTCAAAAGGAGGATCTCCAATCCTGTATAATGAAGGTCATGTATTAAATCATGAAATCCATTTGTTATTTCATTGTTGCTAAGGTCTAATGTCACTAAGGAAGACGTTTCTCTGAACATGTTTTTGGACAAACAACTTAATTTGTTGTTGCTCAAATGGATAGAGCTGGCAGAATAACTTTCAAAAGATGGTACACAACCTATCAAATTATTTTGGGAAAGATCTAGATAAGTAAGACTTTCAAGTTTGGCCAACTCTGATGGGATAGATCCTTCAAAATGATTATTGGACATTGAGAGCTCAATCAGATCTGTAAAATTTGACATTTGGCTTGGAATTTTTCCAACGAAATTATTATTACTGATGTCCAAATGTTGGATGACTGAGGAGTTAAAAAAGTTACTTGGGATGCTACCAGAGAGACTATTATTTTCCAACAGTAACAACTGAAGAGGGAACATTGACAACATAGGAGGTATGAGTCCATGAAGATTGTTATTTGAAAATTTCAAGAATGTGAGTCGATTCCCAAGTCTAGATAAGTTATATGGTATTTCTCCAGACAATTGATTATCAGACAAATCCAATGTATCTAAAAAGCTTAAGCGACCTAACTCATAAGGAATAGAACCATGAATTTTATTTGTAGACATGTTTAGATGAATCAATTTTGGAAAAATTGAACTGATATTGTTGCTCAACATTTGGCCTGTTATTGCATTGTTAGATACATCAATTGTTACCATGCTGAGATAAGGACGGGGTGGAAGCTGGAATTCACCTATAAAGGAACAATTCGCAAGAATAAGATCTTCCATTTTTGTGTTGTTTTGTAATAACCAATTTGGGAACTCTCCTCTTAGTTTGCAATTAGTGAAATCCACATATGCCAAATTGTTCTGGTAATGAAGAAATTTTGGAAGTGGAATGGAATTGGCTTTAGTTATCGAAGACAATTGAAGCACTTGCAATTGAAATTTGGGAACCCATGTTTTCATAGTTGAGTGTGAGTCAAGGATGACTTTGTTCCCATTACCATAGATGAACTTGAGGTTCGAATGATTGGAGAATGGTGTGAGTGAAATAGGGAATTCAAATTGGTTTCCTTCAAAATTTAGATATTCAAGTGAAGTAAAACTTGCAAGATTAGGACCAATATTACCAATAAAGTGATTTTCAGAAAGATGCAAAGATCGAAGTGATGTCATGTTGATAAAAGATGAGGGCAGTTGTCCGACAAATTCATTGAGAGTTAGATTTAACTCTTCCAGCTTCTTAAGCTTATACCAATCTGAAAAATGAAAGGTCGACAAAAATTTCACTTTAAAAGGTCGACATATAAAAGTTTGTTCTAATAATTGAAATGATGAAAACAATTACCTCCAATTGGAAGGATACCATTTATCCGACATTCAAACATAGACAAAAATTTCAAAGAAGGCAACTCTCCAATACTTTTGAAAAAATCATTTTGTAGGTTAGAACTGTAGTCCAATGCCAAGTATTCCAAGTTCCTTAAACTACGAAAACCTGTACACAAAAAGAGACTTGGATATATTCACACAAACGAAATGAATTGCAAAAAATAGATTGATGATTTGATTTGTATGAACCATATGTATAAATATTTTTTCTGCAGACATTTAATCACATATTACTATATGAATATTTTTGGAGATGTTTAAAAAACTAACATCCTAAAGTAGCATTGTAGTGTCATTTCATTGGATGAATGTGTAAAAATAGTTTACATTGTTTTTGCATAATAAGTTATTACATAAATGATACGAAAAGATGCATTATTACCTTCAGCAAGAGTTGTTCCTTTAAATCTATTGTGTGTCAATGTAAGGTTCCTAATAGATGGGAATGCCCGTAACGACTCTTGTAGATTGCTTCCATTTATCATATTTGAATCTAACGCAAGAATAACCAATCTGCTTAGATTTGGTGACCCTGAAAAATGTAAATTTGTTCGGCTAAGAACTCAACATTTGTTTTAATTAGACAAAATTTGACAAAGGAAATGTATATCAACTTAAGCGACATCGGAAAATAGATATTACAACTTAAGGTGTATTAATTATTTCTTAACTAATATATGCTTATTTATGCTACATATTTTTCAGTAATAAATACTTTATGGAAGCATTAACTAATTCTCTTTACTAAAAAGTAAATTTGTAAAACAAATTACAATAATCAACTTTTTTAGTTCCCGTGTTTTTCTCAAAAAAGTCGTATAATTAAAATCAGAGATAGTATATCTTTAGAATTTAAAACGAGTTTGCATTATTATTTGTGGAAGATTTTATTTCTTACTCCCCCCGTCTCTAAATAATAGTTGTTTAAGGTTTATGTACGGTTATTAAGAAAATAACTAATTGTGCTGATTTTGATGGTAAAATTAGTATCATTTACTATAACACCCTTATTAATTGTAATTAGTGGAGTAGTTAAGTTGGATGAAATTCAATAAATAAGGGTATAATAATGGAAAATAATAATAAATGTTGCATTGGTATTCTAAAGTGACAATTATTTTGAGAAAAAGAAAAATTGATAAAGAGACAATTATTGTGAGACGTCGGGAGTAGATATCAAGTGGCACAAGAAACAAGAATTCTTAAACAACTTATATTTTTATGAAAACTCAAGAAATATTAATATGCTATTTGACAATTTACACACTACAAGGGGTAGTTGTGGATGAAATAGCCTATAAAACAAGTGCTCATCGGTTTCGCTGTTATGGTTTTCGTTAGAGTCTTGTTAACAGGTACTCTTGGAGCATTAGTTAACAAACTAAAAGTAGAAAGAAAAATCAAGTTTTGCATTAAAAATAACTTTTTTTTTAGCTTTTCCCTTTTCGTAAAAAGCAGTATTTCCCTTATTTGTGATATATCTTTTTTAGGGATATTTGTGATATATCTTATGATCCATTACTACACAATTGTAGCATCAATACAAATGATTGAAATATGATAGAATCTTAGGTATCTTTCTAAATGTAAGATGTAAGATAAATACATGTCCTTTTATTTGTTAGACACACTTGGCTGCAGATTAAATTCAAAGGTTGAGGCTCTAGCTTTAAAAAATAATAATTAAGGACTCGTTTGTTACGGATTAAAATAAAAGTGATTTTGACAAAAAATAAATTAGAGATTATATTTTAGAGATTTTATGAAAAATCAAAATCTATTTTGCGTTTCTTTACCGTAATACAAATCACTTTTTTTAAACAAAATAATCTAGTTTGTTTGGATACAACAATATAAAAGGGATTTTTTGTTACAAAATTAGTTTAATCTTTTAAAAAATATTTTCTCTCTCCTCTAAAAAAAAACTATTTTTTGTTGAGAAGCTGCTCTTAACATTTTCTCATTTGAAGCTGTTTTTAGATTATTTTTTTAGATTTTGATTTTTTTAAAAAGTTGTAACAAACGGATGCAAAACTCTTAAAAGTGATTTTTTTTTTAAATAAGTGATTTTTTCCTTAAAAAAGCTAAAACAAACGGGCTCTAAATCTCTTAAAAAAGAATCACAATTAATTCATTCAACACCTTTTTTTTTTCTATATTTCATTCTATCACGTTATCAACATATTATAACTATCACATAATTCCCTTTCTTTATTTCTCTCAAGTTTTTCTTTTTTGATATGAATTATTTCTCTCTAGTTGTAGATTGAGTTTTTATGTCTAAAAATTATTTTTCTATTTAAATTCAAATGCTTAAATTAATACCTTTTTGAACAACAAAATCGACTAATCGATTTCCACTAAAATCAAGAATCTCCAAGTTGGTTAAAGTTGACAATCCTGCAAGAGGTAAATAGAGAATCAATTAATAATACTCCAATGCTCTCAAAATAATTGAACCATTTGTTAAAAAATTGATTTAAAATAAATGATTCTTTGCACTTTTCGATATAATATTAAATTTTTTCCAATTATACACTCTACTTCTTTTTTGAAGAATTATACACTCTACACCCTCCTATCACTGTTTTTTTGTTGAAGGAACACCCTCCTATCACTGTTATAAACAAAAATCAACATTTTAGATTTATTCATTAAATGATGTGTGTGGTCTATATTAAAGCACATATACGTCATTAAATGAATGAATCTAAAATGTAATTTTTTTGCTTATAATGGTGTATTTAATATTAATTTCATCACTCTCAATTCAATATCTTCCGCTTTGCATTTATGATATAGTGGTTGTGGATACGTAGATTGTTGGCTTGAGAGGAGGAGTTAATTAGTGGCAGAGTGTAGGACCTTGCTTTGTGATGTTTATTTGCAGGATACTGCTACAGATGAATGAAAGTGGCGTCCTAATGTGGGAGACAAATATATTGTTTGCGGTGTGTATAAAATGCTTATGCGACAAGAGATGCACAGTTACGATTCAGTGTCAGCATGTATTTGACATAAAAATGTTCCTTTGAAGGTCTCTATATGTTCATGGGGACTTCTCCATAATAGGTGCCCGACAAATAATAACTTGGTTATCGTTATACGCGACATTATTTCTAATGACTCTCAATCGTATGTGTCTAGATGCAGCTTCAATGAATTAGCTTATCGTCTTCTCTTCTATTGTCCTATTTTCAGTACTCTTTGGCAACTTGTTAAGGAATGGCTCAGAGTCTATTAAGTGGATCCTCAACATATTTTGGATCATTTTAATCAGTTTTCTTATTCTCCAGAAGGATTTAAACTGTAAAGATCTGTTTTGTAGCTTATTTAGCTATGTTGTATTTGGGTGTTGTGGACAGAAAAGAATAATACGATTTTTAACAATAAAGTTAAATCTATTGCACACCGATGAATAATGTGAAAGACTTATCCTTTTGGTGGTTGAAAGCTAAAAATGCCAGTGTTCCATTATGTTTCCATATGTGGTTGCAGCGACCTTTTGTCTGCTTCGGTATTGGCTGGTTGTAGTTTTTCTATTTTGTTTGTGGATGCTATTGTGGTGACTCTGCTTTGCTCTTCTTTACACATCTTGTGCTAGGGAGCATGCCTTTTTGGTGGTAATATATTTCATTTTTCCTTGTTCAAAACAAATTAGTTTAGGAGGGGGGAGGGAATAATAATTTTAGCGGATAAATTAGAATTTTTTTCAAATATTCTTTCGACATCTCCTTTTTTATTTCTATTATATTTTTAATATTTTATTCAAAAAGATATTCTTGTGGAGATTTGAACCCGCACCCCCACGCAACATTCAAGCAAAATAAGCCTCTAAACCAGTTGATAATATTGATAATCTTCTAAAACAATTTAATATATATTCCACAAATGTTAGCAACCCCCAAAAAACAAGTCAAGATCTTCCAGTGCTGCAAAGCATGGTTGAGAAAGGGAAGAATCATATTCTTAAGAGTTGTGCTATAATTGTTGTTAGGTATGTTGCCAAGGAGAAGGAATTTCAATGCATGAAATATGGTATAATTGTACAACCCAAAAATAAAGGTTGGAGACCAAAAACGGATGTTATTTCCATCATTTTGAGTTGGGAAACTGATTTGTGCACTACAAATTAGAAAAAAATAATGGTGAATCTCTGAGAATAGCGGTGGATGTCGCGGTTATTCACGGTGCTCCAGTACGACGAAGATGAATCTTTGTCACCAGAGTAGAATAGTGCATGCAGGAACGTTATCACTCCAACACTCAAGTCAGTATATGAAAAAGGTGGATTGTGTGCGAAAAATGGGTGAGTGAAAATATAACAAAGTGTGACGCTGAATCATGTTCGTATAGAGGAGGAACGCATTAACTATCTCGGGGTTTTGCAGCATCAATCCTAGACACCGTTAAAGGTGGTCTGGATGACTAGGATTGACCATAATGTGCTCATGTGCGATGAAGCGCACAAGACTTCATGTGCACCTTCATGGTGCTTTCTCTGGGAGAATGTGGACTTTTCCTTATTGGGATTATTCACATTGGGCTCTATGTTGGTCCGGAATAGTTGCCCCCTAGGTCAAATTTGTTTTTTTACATGTAATGGACTTGTTTCAGGGTACGTCCTTGAAGACGGCACCACTAGCGTTTGAAAGCTTATGACTCTGAAGACGTTTCAGGTCTACGTCATGCATGATCAGTCTACGCCCTCTTGCACAATCAAACATCATGTAGATGCGCTCCTCTTATGTTGGCATAGAGAGTTTGCGCACCACAGTTTTGCGGTTAACGCTCTTGAGGACAAGTAGCAGGTAAAGTGTCCCGGGGTTGATAAGAGGTTATGTAGTTCTTTCGACGAGTGTTATTCCAAGAGTTACATGTCAAACTTCCCTTATCTACTTATGAAGTTAGACTTCTTCGCATTTGCAAGTTGCTTCTTCTCATATTCATCCTTTCATTTGGGCTTTAGTGAAAGCCTTTAGATATTGGTGCGAATACTAGGATAGTTCTCCTATAGTTTGTTTGGCTTTTCTCCTTAACAAAATTGTATGTACGACTACTAGTATGGGTCAGCCTTAGAGGTTGGTCTCTTTCAAGCTGAAGACGAAATACTTTAAAAATTACTTAGAGTCCTTGAGGATTTTTAAGGATAGGTGTTTGGTGCTTCGTCCATGTTCTTGACTGGCGCACATAAATATTTGCAAAGTCCTTTCTGATTCTGAAGAATTGAATTATTCATCTAAAGGTGAGGGGGACACACAAAGTGATGACTCCGACGTCAATGATCCTGAAACCATTGACTCTAATATTGATGAATTCAAAGGTTGTGAGGTTGTTGGTTTGATCATGTTAAACCCGCACGCATGCAGAAGAATGCGAAGATCCTTGGTTGTGATGGTCTGTGCGTGATCACGTGGGAGTTATCGAGGATGTTGTTCACAAGGTTTTGTTTTCTCACCTTTGGATGGATGAGAATTATGCGTGTTTGAAAAGCTCCTATATTTAGGAAGAGTCAACTTTGAACCCATGCCGGCTATGGTGAAGTTTTCCCTTAAGGCGTTCATCGAGAGTTTTGACTTGGATAAGGAAGAAGAAGTTACTAGACGAAAAGGTGAAGAAACTTGAGACCAGCAACAAAGCACTCTCTAATGAAGTCAAAATCCTTTAGGGGAAATGCTTTGATGCTGCGGAAAATGGGTCCACAATAATGCTCTTGATGACACCTTAAAGGCTCGAGATGTCATTGTTGCCTAAGGAAGATCTAGCGAGGACTTTGGACAAAACCATCGCGGTTTTCAAGCAGGATTTTGAAGATGTGGTGGCCTAAGTCGAATACTTCTACCAGCCCATGAATGTTGACAGGAACAAGGTATACCTTGTTCAGCACGCCCATAAGGCTAGGTCAGTAGAGAAGCCTTCTAAGAGCGGCAGCGGGAATCGTTCGAAGCGAGCTTGAACTTGTAATTTTGCATTTTTGGCTTGTAAGCCCAATTTTCGTAATATTTTCTTTCTGCCACCACGACATCTTAATTAATGAAATTACTTCCTTTATTTGATTGGCATGCTTTATTTTTAGAACTTGCATTTATTCTCTTGCTTATTGAGTTTACCTTTTTCTTGTTGTCGCCTTCGAGGACTTCGAATTGCCTTGTAGGACTCTGAGTCCAATAATATTATCTTGATGTAGGCTACTTCATGGTCTTTAAGTCTCACAGTCTCTTTTTTGTTTGACGACGCCTTGGTGGACTTTGAGTCCAACGGTCTATTTGGGTGTCACTGGAACGTCTTGCAGAAAAACGAATACGGTGGCGGAATTGTTTGAATCGTTGATAATTAGTGAACGATCCAATCCTTCTAGCACCAAATGATTTATCTACTAAAGATCAAAGAAAAGGAACGGTGAATCTCTTAGAATTGTGGTTGATGTCGCGGTGATTCACGGTACATCGGCGCAGCGGAGAAGAATCTTCGTCGTCGGAGGAGAATGGTGCTTGCAGGAACGTCAACACTCCTACGTTCAAGTTAGTGTATGAATGAGGTGGATTGTGTGCGAAAAGTGGGTGAATAAAAGGGTACATAACCGTGACGCTGATTTAAACTTATGTAGAGGAGGAGGGCGGTAATCTACTTCAGGTTTTGTGGCATCAATCAGCCGTTAGAGATAGACAGTCAGGATCGACCCTAATGTGCTCCAGTGTGGTGACGCGCGCGGAGCTTCATGTGCACCTTCACGATGCTTTCTCTGGGAAACTGTGGGCTTTGCCTTATTGGGCTTATTCGCATTAGGCATTATGCCAGTGAAACAACTACCAATAACAGAGATAAAGACGAAGTAGAAGATTTCGTGAATTCATTGAAGACTATGACTTCAATGAATATGTATATGTATCCGTCCTCGATCAAGATGTATGTTAGATGTGGGAAAGAGCTTGATAAGGTTTAAGAGAATACAAGAGCTGAAACGTCAAAAAAAAATAAAAAATACAAGAGCTGATAAAGTAGAGCTTGATGAAGATATTGGGGAATTTCTCATCACAAGAATGCAATAATATACTTTCTTTCTGGTTATATATCTTACAATCATTGGTGTTGAATGCAGTTCATGATTTGAGTGATACTAGAATAACATTTTTCCTGTGTTATAGATCTATTTTAAAGTTGCATTTATGTTGGAACATTAGTGTGATGTTGGAAAATAAATTGGAAGATTAAAAATAAAGTGTGGGGGTCCCACATAAAATAGAACTCACACATTAGTAGTGTTTAAATTGTGGTATTTAATTTTAAATACTTGATAATGATAAAAATAATAGTAATTATTATTTTATTTGAGAATATCACTTCCCATAAATTTAGCTTATGGTCGTTGTGATAAGAATAAGAATTTAATTGAATTTCTTATATTTCCTTCATTCAAATCCAATAGTTTGTTTCCTCCACTTTTGTGGACTTGTTTCTTTTGATCCTATCCACAAGTATTGTTGAACTGATTAATGGATAAACTTCATTTTAATCTTATCCATTAGAGTAACTATTGTCGCAATTTTTGCTAAAACAGTTACAGAATCTCTATATAAATAGAGGACTCCACTCAGTTAAAAAGATACACCAAAGAGTTTCATTGAGTTGT
>Ga0228711_1008474_pt1 | contig 14389 bp, 10 predicted proteins | sample MedpolnodulmetaG_2_FD_177996 | JGI IMG/M metagenome (GOLD analysis project Ga0228711, IMG submission 177996) | Root nodule microbial communities from Medicago polymorpha collected in Santa Monica, California, United States - brown nodules | ecosystem: Host-associated > Plants > Roots > Nodule...
AAAAAAAAAAAAAAAAACAAAAAAAAAAAAAAACAAAAAAAAAAAGACAAAATGAGTTAGGAAAAAAGTAAACCAAACCATACCCATTATAGAAAGAAATAAACACTAAAAAAGGAAGAATATTTGAAGTAGTTAATAAATTATAAACAAAAGTAGAAAGGTCAAATACGTAGAAGTTAAAGAACATGTGACCTGCTACACTGTTGGCAAAACCTTTGCTCCAAACTAGAAACAACAACAGAAGGAGATTTTGAATGCATGCAACAAACTTTATGTCTAGAATAATAAGCCTTAGCACCACTCAGATCTACTTTACAACCTTCAACTTGACACCTAGGTGGATGATTATTTCCTTTCTTCATTCCTGAAGATGAAGAAGAGCCACCAACACCAACAGCATTAGGTTTGATTTGAGAAGCTGCTACTACAACAGTACTTGTTGCATCTTCAAAGTAGATTTTTTGACCAAACTTTAATCCATCAAGAAACTCGGTAGATGAGTTAGGTGGTGAAGAGGGAGAAGGTACAAAACCTGAACTCATTGGTGGCAGAAAAACTTTTAAGAATAATAATGTGTCAAGTTACTAGTTTGTTAAACTAGTTAGTTACTGTATCTAGGAGGTAACTAGAGTGAGTTTTTTCATTTATTTTGTTATTGGTGAACACATGTCATGTGATGAATTGAAAATGGTTAGATGATGAATGAATGAAAGGGTTTGTGAAATGTGAAAAGGAAGGAGGTGACAATGAGTCATGTCATTATTGTAAGACTAAGGACACATGTCTGTGTAAAAACAAGTTGAAGGTGGAAAAGTAGACAAAGAGGGAGAGATAATTGAGTTTGTACTTTCTTGTTACTTTTTCTTTTTTGTATACATAGATGGAGATTTGGGGAGCAATTTTGTTAAGTGTGTGTACTTGTTTCACGAAATTGATTTTCAGTTAATTAATTTGGTATAATTATTTTGATTAAAAGTTAGTTAAATATAGAGTATTATGTTTAGATTATTTTAAAGTTCAAGTTAACATTGTGAACTGTATGTATTGGTTCGTGAATTGAAAAATAATTATTGAATTAATAATGAAAAATATATTAAAGTAATTAGTTTCTTCAATATTAAATTAATGATTATTTTTTAGTTTACATAATGTATCAATATAGTTCACAATTTCTTATCTTCAACTTCTCCAAAATGTTAATTAAAAACTTATTACTGATGTAAAAGTTGTAATTTTAATTTAAAATTTATAATAATTTCATAAGCTATATTGATTTTAGTCAATAAATCATTTATGTTAATATTTCTCTTGTAGTGGGAAAAAAAATTCTGAGTTTTTTGGGTGGGTTTGACCGGGTTTTTTGGGTTGACGCAACCCATAAACACTACTAAAAAAACAAAAATTAGTGAGGGAAGACGTGAAATCTCTCTCTAATTCCGTCGCTAAATTTTACGACCAAGGAATTTGTGAGGAATTTCATTTTTTCCGTCACTAATTTCCCTCACTAATTTTGCTTTTTCTAGTAGTGAAACACCTCTAGGGAAAATTGTTCTTTCTTCCCAATGAATATTGAATGTAAAATTTTAGAAAGTTTCGATTAATATTTTATTTTTTTAATAGGAGATGCGGTGGAGGGATTTTAAATGGAGACGGAGTCATAAATGTATCTATGGTCAATAAACTGTAAAAAAACCACATTTTAACCCGAAGTCTTATGATCTTTTAAAGATTTGTTGACCAAATCACCGTCTAAATTTTAGACTACTGTTTCAGATTATATAATTTGAACACATCCTTAGTATTCAGTCGGATTATATATCTGAAACATATCTAGATTGCGTTAAAACTAGTGTTTTGGAGGGCTTGACACGTTTTTGATTAAATAATCTGAATTGGTCCAATACAAGATTAATTTTTGAGTGGTTCACATTGCATTGACATCTTATGTGGTCCACGACGCACAAAGCCTTCTATAAATTTGCGTGTTTCATTCATTTGCCAACAGTAAGTTAGCTCCAATTTACTACAACGAGGGAAACCTAAGTTGTTTAGGGTTCACATTGATGTCACATTGTCTGGCTTGTAAGATCAGTCAATTGGACAAAATTATCGGTCATCTGAACCACATAGACACAAGAAGGATGAACAATGTTGAGTATCGTCGTCTGTCGATTGACTCATATGGAAGCGTATGGTTCACCCAGATGAAGCTCCAAAACGACGATGTAAGAATCATGTTCTCTATATTTGGTCAGTATAGTTCAAAGGGACTGATTGAGTTAGACACTCCATTGGTCACATCTTTTAATGATATTCTGGAATGTTTGATTCGGCCCAGGATCTACGAAGAAATCAGAGCTTGCATGGAAATACGATATGAAGAATTTAGTCTGACTAATCTATAATCTTGTTTGTGTTTAATTATGTTGTTGAATATTGTTGTTGAAATTGTTATGTTTAATTTGTGTTGTTGTATAATTTGATTCAACAAGTTTTTCTATATTTTGTGTTCTAAACACGGTTTGATATTTATACAATCTAAAAGATGTCAAACCCTTTAAACCAAAAGTTTTAACCTAATATGGGCATGTTTTGAATTATATAATTCAAACCAATATTGGCTATGAGTTCTGATCGATGAAATTGGCAAATGCACCCAATCGTAACAAGTAATAAAGTAGTAAGTTTATCGTTTTCTACATGGATTGTCATTCAGCTTAGTAATTAAAAAACTTATTTCAAAAGGCAAAAATTAAATAAAAGTGAATAGACTTGCAGGGTTGAATTGCCCTACTCAATGCAAGATTAGGTTTATATGATTCAGATGATTAACGGTGATTAGGGAATCCTTGAATACCCCCTCCGTCTTTATTGAATTTATCTTTTAAGAAACAAACAACTTATATGGTGCTTACTTTGATTTAATGAATCTCGCGGTAAAACTCATACGAAGTTTCTTTAAATAATTATTTCCCGATTAACCTAGGTTTAGATTATGTACGACATTGTCTAAAGAAAAGAGTAATGATGGAAGGAATTCAAAATCGAAACTTCCTAACCTCTATATGAAGTGATAATTAGAAAATTCAATAAAACTGATATAATTTCAGGTTGTCAAGGCCTATTGTTATCATACGATTCAATCCTCAAGGTTACACTCGTAGTTAACCAATTGAGAAAGCATTAAAGAACATTCATAATCTAATTTAAATCACTACTAGAAAAAGCAAAATTAGCGAGGGAAATTAGTGACGGAAAAAATGAAATTCCTCACAAATTCCTTAGTCACAAAATTTAGTGACAGAATTAGAGAGGGATTTCACGTTTTCCCTCACTAAATATCCCTCACTAATTTTTGCTTTTTTAGTAGTGAATCGAGCACAAGCAAAGCATAAACTGAATGAAAAACAGTATTAATAAAATCCAAAAAATTAGAAGGGGTTCATCTTGGAACCTTAATTTTAAGAGGTTTAGTTGCTCATGGCAACAAATATCATAATAAAACAATAGAAAAAAAATACCCTAGGGAGAACAAGAGAAGGATGAATCCTGCTTTGAAGCTCTGATGATTGACCCTTGTTTTGACCGTCAATGTTTCTAAATAAATAATAATGTGTGCAAAGGTCTCTATTTATAACATATGGTTACTTTGGGTTTAAGAGAAGAAAACTAGGCTTTTTGTACCGATCCAACTTAAAAAACAAGAAAAATCATCATTTAGCCCACAAATGGGTGCCTAGATGCCTAGGGCACACGCAAGGGCGCGTGAGGCAGCAAGGAATGGTATCATAGGTGCAGGGGTGCATGGTACAGGTGCGTGGGCGCCTAAGGCAGCCCCTCAGGTGCGATTTCTTATGTTTTCGTCCCGTTTTCGATTGTTCTTCCGTCTGAAAACTCCCAGGAACTTGAAATGAATTTTTTTTCACTTGTATTGTCTTCAACAACCTTCTAAGGACCATTGGTCTTCAATTTCATATCCTTGGTCCTTCACGTGATGTCTTGATTCGTCGATTTACATGATTCCTCACTACAAAACACTCAAAACACATATGAAGTTGTATGATCTAGAATAAACTGAATTACAACGACTCGAGTGAAAATAATACAATATGTTCCTCAAAGGATTAACAACTCTACTATCTCTCATCTTATTTATCTTCAAATGCAAAGAAAAGTACTAAAAACATAGACAAAATGTCATATGATGCTCAGTCATCAAGTTCGGATTATGTTGGATATTTGAATGTTGACTTCACTTTTGCCTAAAACAAATATTCAAATGTGATGTTGGAGACGATGTTTCAACATCCTGGCAAGGTTCAGTGTGACATGTACATGTGCCATGTTTTACGCACGCGTTTTATATTTAAGGAATCCACGCCTTATTTCTTGTTGGTCAAGTTGCGTGTTTTTATATACAAGATCAGATCTTTTATTATTTTCTTGAAGGACTACTTAGGAAACTATGGATTTGTACGAAGATGTTCCTAATGATGTGCCTACAAATTAGGACTTCCCTTATTTGGTTCTGATTGATGTGAAACGGATCACCGTTTGCTTGTGAATTGTTCTGAAGCCCAACAAGACTTTCTGACCCGTATTGCTTCAGTATATATAAAAGACTACAAGACCTAATTCATTAATTCAAGCCATCATTTGAAGAATAGATCATTTAGGGTTTTGAGTGTGTTATTTGTGAGCCTTTCGTGTATCGTCTTGATGCATGTTTAGGACTGTGTTTAAGTTGTAATTTGTTCACTACTCTGAAGCTTTTAAGCATGGAGGTAGGTAGTTTGTGTACTACACCAAAGCTGTGAAGCACGGTTGTAGGTAGCTTGTTTGAAGGTAACTTCACTTGATTTGTTTGTGTCTGTAATCTGATAATCACAGGAGTTGTGGTTGATTGTAGGGAGTGAGATGGGATCTCAGATCTAGGAGTTCCTAGGTTGAAGTCAATACAGGTAGGTTCTAGGTCTATAGTTGTCGCGTCATTTTTCGGAGATCAAGGCTATTTGATTAGCGTTTGACTCACTAATTTATTTCACGACTGAACATTTAATTTTTTTTAAGAAAAGAGGAAAAAAGTTCAAACTACTCAATATTTGAAAGGAATTAGGGTTCGGGGGTTAGATACATAAAGGTAAGGTATTAGCACCCTTTATGTCCGTAGTATCCTACGGGAACCTCTTGGTTTTATTTAACGTTTTGTGCTATAACTTACTTGCTTTAGAAAATGGAATTTAAAGAAAGAGTAGTGATTAAGAAAGCAAAGACTAATTTTATTTACATTTTTTATTGTTTGGAAGGACGAGTGTCCTTTGCCTACGTACCCATGAGGGATCAAAACCTCGTAGTTCGGGGTAAAAATTGACGTTTGATTGGTTTTGTGTTTTTTTATTAGTTTTGGAAATGGTTTTTAAAGTAAAAGCCAAGTGGCAAGTAAGTTTGTTTGTGTTTTTAATATTGAAAATAATTACTCAAAGTAAGACTAAATTGATTTAAGTTTGATTAAGGAAAAGAAAAATAAAAAAAGGTCACTTGATTTGGGATCAAGGTTTATTCATAAAAATATTTTTTGTGAGTTTGATACTATTTGCATGTTTTTTGTTGTGTTTCAATAATGATTAAACTAAAATTAAAACTAACGGAGCAAGAAAATAAAGCGTAGGTATTTTGTGGTGACATTGGATCACCACAAAAAAACCTTTAACCTAAACTATAGAGCATACAAATAAAGCATACACTCACAGACGCACACATGCATGATTTACATTGAGCCTAAGGTACATTCTAAAGTCAGCGGAAAAATAAATATGCTGATAAATTTACTTTAAGCCTACATATACATTCTAAAGTCCGTGCGATAAAAATAAATGACATAATAATAAATAAAAATGCAAAAATGATAAAGCTAAAAATGCATGAATGAATTACATTGAAACCTACTATACAATCTAAATTCTTGCTTGTAAAGTAAAATGCCAAAATAAAAAGAGGATGCAAAATAACATGATAAACTTAACTTAGTAAAAATAAGATGTAAAAGAAATAAATAAAATGTAATATAAATTAAATATGCGATGCAGGGAAGGGGGTGCAGGCCGTGTTATGAGGGTGTGCAGTAATTAAAAGAGAAATTGGGCCCTAGATAGTGCACATGGGCGCATAGGCCCACCAATATGGATTTGGGAGGAAGGCTGCAAACCAGTCAGATTGAATCAAAGGGTCTGGAGGGTGAGGGTGCACGTTTAGAGCGTGCACCCACACACACCCAACCAGATGAGACATATATAAAGGCTGTTAACAGGTTTCCCTTTCATTTGTACATTCATTTCTCTTTCTTCACCTTAAAAAGATTAAAACGCTCTCATATCTCTCTATGACTCATCTTCTCCGATGGAGAGATGGTGGTCGGAAGGAAGTCCGACACGGCGGTTAGCTGAAGTAGGCGGCGGCGCCGCTGCGGTTCGCGACAGAAATCCCCCTTTTTTTTAAATTTTTTTGTTCTTTCTTTTTGTTTTCACTCCCTCTATTCAATTCTTAACACTAATTTCCTAAGAAATTCACAATCACACTTAGATCTACACAACAACAATGAAAAAGAAAAAAAGTTACCTTTTTTCTTCCTCTTTTCATCTTTAATTCGGATTCTTCCTGAAAGGTGTTGGTCGTTAGGCCGATTTGTAGCTTTGGCTGATGATTCCGACGGTGACGGTTGCAACTTGTTTGTACCTGGTGCTGGACTCGACGTAGGTTGACGGTTTGAATGGCCCTACGTCGGTTGGATTTAGTGACATTTCGGTTTGGATCGTATGTTGTGCGGCGCCATCGTTTGTTGGATTCTGGTACGATGGGTTTAGTGATATTTGTTGTTGTTTCCGACTCGTGAATCAGTGTATGTGTGAGTGTGAACCGGTTTGGATTGTGAATCGGTTCAGATTATGAGGATTAAGGATTGCGTTTATGTGGTATTGGGACTGTGATTCTGGATTAACGGCCGATTGGATTGTGCGGCATTGTTTCTCTGTGATTTTCGATTTGCAGGTTTCTTTTTGATTGAGATGGTTTGTAGGTTATGCGACTGGGTGAAAATTGCACGTTGGAATTCGATTGTAGGCTATTGGTGATTTTTGTGTGTGTTCTTGTTCCTCCCTTTTTTTGATTTTGCAGGTTCCAATTTATAGTAAATGGATTGGGATTTAGGGTTTGTTGAAAGAGCAGAAACATTGTAGTTGGATTGGGATGGAAAACGCGTATACTTGCTAGAAAAGTTCCTGGAATTGTGGTACATATGAACTGAACAATTTTCGGATCTCCTGGACATCAGACTTGGGCTCATTGATTTTTTCTGAATTTTTGGACAATTAAAAATAAAAATGAAAATGATTAAACTAAAAAAATAAAATTAAAAATGACTAATTAAAATTGAAATTAAATAAAACATGGAAATTGAAAAGATAAAAATAACTAAAATAAAAATAAAGAGGGAAGAGGGCCTGACTCGGAACCAAAAATGAGTTATTTTAAAATACCTCTCTGCCGAATTTTTCACTGGGAATCAGAGACTGATTAGGGTTAAACGACGTGTGTCAGTGGTATCTTAGGTCAAAAATTGGGGTATGACAGATGCCCCTATTTAAGTTTCTTCGTCCGGAGATTCGAAGATGGAATCTTTGATTTGACGGGCCGAGGAGACTTAAATACAGAGTACACCATTTTTGACTTAAGATGCTATAAAATGCTCATGATGCAATTAAGAATGCAGGAAGACAAATATGATTTGACTGTGGATGAGAAACAACAACGGGATGCCCAAATTCGTTGAGAAGGGGATCCGACTCCGTGAGGGGATATTGTAGTTTCACTGGGGAAGATGATTGTCCACTATCGTATTGGTTCGGAACGATAACTTAATGGAGACAAAACCCTTTTTAGTGACACCTCTCGACCAGACACAATGGGGATGACACTTTTGAAAGGGTTCAAGCTATTCGTTTGTTGGAACTTGCCACTTGAAATGATTGATTAGTGACATCTCTCGACCAGACACACTAGGGATGACACTTTTGATGAAAATGATGATTACAAGCTGTTCATCTGTTAGAACTTGCCACTTGACATATTGATATTATGTATATGTTGTGTATGCATTAATGTGTGAATGTATAATTTTATGAATGAATGTAATTTGTATGATTATAATTTGTATGATTATAATTTGTATGACTGTATAAACTGTAGATGGCTGTACGATTGTATAATTGTATATGACAGGTGAACTCGATGAAACGAGACAAAATAGGTAAGATGGGAGGCGGACTGACATCGCAGTACGAACACTCGGCAAACTTCCTTGGATATGATATTATTGTGAACAAATTGAGCCATTTGATGGGGTGAAGCCTGACATAAGGTAGCAACTGATGCCTCCTGGGAGAAAACCCATTATTTAACCAAAAGTATGGAACAAGTCGCCTTTTGTAAATTGGAACAGAGTGTCTTTACACTGGCACGCCTCAGCCGTTATCTTTTTTGTTTTTTCTTCTGAAGATACCTAACTTTTGCTTGGACCGCCCTTTCGGGTTTTCAGTCCACGGGGAATATATTCCTTTTTTGTGCCCCTAATTTTTGCCTGGACCGCCCTTTCGGGTTTTCAGTCCACCGGGACGCTCTCTATTGCCTAAGCCGCCTTTTCAGGTTTTCAGCTTAGTGAGCTTTTCTTTTTTTGTATTTTTTTATATTTATTTTTTTGTATTTTGGATTGTGACAGCATCATGCTCAAAGAGAGTGGATGTTGATGTGTGCTTCACCTACTCACGAGTTCAAAAAGAGTGTGTTTGTTGTTCACACTTTTTAAAATATGTAAAAAAAATTTGTATTTTGAAATTTTTTGCTTCAAGTATTGCCATCAAAAATAGAAAAAATTTGTGAATAGAATAAATGAGAATTCCAAGTAAATGGGCACAGAATCAAATTTGATTAATTGAGTGGTAGCCTGCCAATGGCATGGCTTCACGGATCTTTGAAAAGTTTGGAAAATGGTAAATATATGGGAAGGTACATTGAACACAATAACTGCTATTCTCCCTAACAAGTTTGAATTCCCCCTGTTCCGAGTCTTTGATTTGCAGATGCTTCGAATCGGAGGTCCTTTTGACAACTGAGGTGCCCCAAGTTGATTGTGCCTGACAGAATGCAGTTACTTTTTCTTTTGATCCTTAACTTTTGCATAGATCGCCCTTTTCGGGTTTTCAATCTATTAGGATAATCATTTTTGTTCATGTCTCTAAATTTTTCCTGGACCGCCCTTTCGGGTTTTCAGTCTACCGAGCCGCTCATTTTTGCCTAAGCCGCCTTTTCAGGTTTGTGACTTATCGAGCTTTATTTTTTGACAAAGTATTTTTTGACTACATCGACTTTCATAGGACGTGCGAGTTTGTCACCATCCATAGTTGTAAAAGTATTGCACACGAGCCTTCATAGTTAGGCGTTCACTTGCCCCTGGAGCCTGGATGGAAAGGTAGTACCTTTTTGGGCACAAAGTTTCTTTCTTGAACATCACGGGGACGAACCTTTTTGTTGGAAGTTTGTTTCAAATCTCTTTTGATATAGTTGTACAAGGTCGTCATGCATTTTAAGTTCAATCAGGTTGGAATTCCAACAGAACTCCTATTGACGGGACTTCAAACCTCTATGGGAAGCACGACCTCCATGTTGTATATTGGGGAAGGAGGGGGGGTTGCCCTTGTTGAAATGTGTACTGAAGTACGATATCCATGTGAGGCAATGGTAACATCTCATGCCAGTCTTTGTAAATAACTGCCATCTTCTAGAGATTTTCGTTTGCAGCTTCGATGGCTAAGATGCCCCAGTATGCGAGAGATCTTGTCGGGAGTCCCTTCATTCTCGTCTTCTTCAGCTTCGGATACAAGGAACTTAAAGTTGGAAGAGAGTACATGGTTAATGTGTTCAACGGGCTTATCAATGCATGATTTATTGTTGATTTTGACAAGTAAATAAAAGTTATGATTATGCAGACATTTGAAAATGATTATTATTTTTTTGGGTTTTTTGTATTACCATTTTTCAAGAACAAGCACAAAATAAAAACAAAGTCGGGATCAAAACGACTTATTTATTAATGATGGAAAATACATGAAGAAAAAAGCCCTACACAAGTTCACTTTCGTCTCGGGTGGGACAAAAGGATTTTTTTTTTTTTTGAAAAACATAAAGCAACAGACAAACATATTAATTGAAGAAATGAGTAGTAGAAGGAAACATCAGCAATGACCCACTAGGTCACCATTATGTTTCAAGATCCGATAGCAGATTAACTTGCATGTCAGAGTTTAGTCTTAGAAAGGTAGGACTTTGGCTTCTATCAGCTTATGGACTTCGATCTTCAAAGAGAAACAGTCATCAACATCGTGACCTTGTGCTCCTTGATGGAAGGCACAAAAAAGGTTAGGTCTCCACCGAGCCGACAATCTCTTCGACACTGGAGAAGGTGCTCTAGTTTGTACAAAGCCCTTCTCAAGCAAATAAGGAAACAACTATGCGTACTTCATAGGAATCAGATCAAACTGCAGTGCTCTTGGAGCTTGTTGTCGAGGCTGTTGCATGCACAGTGACTGATATTGTTGTTAGGGTCTTTGCTGGGCAAATAGTTGACCCTCGGGGGACAGGGTGTTAGCTTGGCTTAACTTCTGAACTACAGTTCTGAAAGCAAAACATTGCTCGATATCGTGACCTGGTATCCCTTGATGGAAAGCACAAGAAAGGTAAGCTCTATACCCCATTGGAAATCTTTTTGGCATCGGAAGAGGTGGTCTAGTTTGGATTAGGTTCTCCTTAAGCAATGTGGGAAGCAACTCCGCGTATTTCACAGGAATCAGATCAAACTGAGGTGCTCCCTGAGCTTGATTCTGAGCAGTGAACCGCTGAAGAGCCTGTTGTCGAGGCTGTTGTAGGCATAGTGGCTGATCTTGCGTAGCCATTAGTGAAGATACCAAGTTAGTTAACTTCTCTACCTCGGCCTGAAGTGTTATCACCTCTTCACAAAGCTCGTGGACCTCTTGTCCGAGTTGATCCATCTCTTGTGTTTGCACGAGTGTTTGCATATGCGAGCTGAAGTTGAATGAAGACATCAGACCACTTTTGACCTTTATTGGAAAAGAAAATTCGGTAAGACTCGGACTTGAGACTAGGAAATGCAAGATGATGCATGATGTTTATGCGAAAATAGACACATTTTTTATTTATCGAAGGACATGTCAAAGTAATTGTAAACATCATAATTGAAAACAGAAGCTAGGAAATAACATAAAAGAAAGTAACAAGCCCGAAAGATTCTCAAGCCTTTGAAGGAGGATCAATTAGAATCTGAATGTGGGTCAATGAAAAAAAATCCATGTACTTTTTCACGCGTCATCTCAGCCAACTGGTACTAGAATTCCTCCACAGTTTCAAGGGGTATGGGCAGTGATGGTGCCAGATCAGTTGAGGATGGGACTCTGGATAAAGTGTAAGGTATCCCATATGTTGCAGCTCTATCAATGACCCATTCAGTATAGGAACTATGGTCGAAGCTTGATCTCTTTCCCAACTGGCTCCTCTCTTTTCTACGGATGGCATGCCAAGCTTGTATGAAATTTCCCCTCTCATTCGTGTAATCATCATGGTTGAGATAGAATATGCTGGATAAGTCGAGGTATAAAGGTTTGATTTTGACCGGGTATCCGAGCTGTTGTTGGGCAAGGATGGGATTGTAGCTAATTCCTCACCGTATAACGATAAGGGGCACGTTAGGGAAGTCACCATAGTGGATAATGACGGTTCCGATATCACTGGCTACGTTGTACCAAATTATGTCGGCCAGGGTAAGGGACATGATTCTTTGGGACCATGGGAGCTTTTTAGGATTTTTAATGAAGGGTTGAGTGAGAGGTAAACCATTTGTAAAGTAAGGGTGCACAACAAAGAATAGTTCCGTGTCTGGCTAAGGTTCAGTCATAGATGGAATGGTAAGTGTCAGCAAGTAATGTAGGGACGAGGTTTTTGGTGAGGAAGATTTTGATGGCATTGATATCAACAAAATTGTCAATGTTTGGGAAAAGTAGGAGTCCATATATGAGTAAGGCTAAGATGGAGTGAAAAGACTTCATTATTGGCTAGTTCGGCGAAAAGGGAGGCTTTTTGGAAAAGGAAATGGGTAGGCAGGCATTGGAGACCTCCTTTGATTGTAAGTTTAGCTTTCAATTTGGAGGTTTCACGGTGAAGAGCTGCAGCAATGGTTGAGGCTTTAGGAATGGGTTCAAGGTCGTGGAAGGGTACTTCATTGGACACCGGTAAACCATCCAAGTCAGAGTATTCTTCAAGAGTGGGAACCAATATGTAATCGGGAAATAGGAAGCAATGATAGAGTGGGTCATTTGGACCAAGGTATTGAGGACCCCTTCTTCGACCTTTGTTTGGAGGATGCTAAGTAGTCTCCCATGGTGAGCTTGAAAGTCCCTCTGACTGGTTACCCTTGATCCTAGCTCCCTTAGGTTTGACAAATCTGGGTTCCTAAAATAATACTTCCTACTGCTTCTTGTTGCAGGATTCATATCTATGATGTTTACAAAAAAAAAAAAAAAACTTGTTTTAGTCCTTCGATATTTTGATGAGAGAAAAAAAAAGTTATTTATGAATGAATGCATGTATGCATTTTTATGCAACACAAACAGTGAAAACATGGTGTGAGTTAAGTCCATAATGTTGGAGTTGAGGGTAAATACGCCATTTTGTGAGGACTATGGTTTCAATTGTACTTGTAACAAAGGTTCTACCAAGTTCCCAAAGTCTACAACCACTTCCAAATATTATCGGGTTACAAGATTACTCTTGATCCAATAAGATTCGAGGAAAGTCTCGTTTGAGTGTAGTATCGCGTATCATCTAATTCAAGATTACTCTTGATTAGCCATTGCACTACGTCCTAAAAGGCCAAGATGGGTTAAAGGTAACTAAAGGTCCTCAACTTCGACGGTCACTTGAAAATAATAGTGCCGAACACGATTACTCATGTCAACATAGTATTACTTCCAAGAACGTCCAATGAGAGAGATTATATCACATGTACCAACACTCAAGATTACTCTTGGAATGACACTTTGATTATATCACCATCCTATCTTAATGTTCCCTCAAGCCCGTGTGTAGGACTTATCTCACCACTCTTGTTTAAGAAAGAAGAAAGAAGAAGGGAGAACATATATACATGTATTTCCATCTTTTATTTTGATTTTATTTTTAAGCAAGTTATACAACAAAATTTAAATAAAGCCAAGTTAGGCTCAACCCTCTTAGGGGGGTCCCCAGTGAAGTCGCCATTTCTGTCGCGTCATTTTTCGGAGATCAAGGCTATTTGATTAGCGTTTGACTAACTAATTTATTTCACGACTGAACATTTAATTTTTGTAAGAAAAGGGGAAAAAAGTTCAAACTACCCCATATTTGAAAGAATTTAGGGTTCGGGGGTTAGTTACATAAAGGTAAGGTATTAGCACCATTTATGTCCGTAGTATCCTACGGGAACCTCTTGGTTTTATTTAACCTTTTGTGCTATAACTTACTTGCTTTAGAAAATGGAATTTAAAGAAAGAGTAGTGATTAAGAAAACAAAGACTAATTTCATTTGCATTTTTTATTGTTTGGAAGGACGAGTGTCCTTTGCCTACGTGCCCGTGAGGGATCAAAACCTTGTAGTTCGGGGTAAAAATTGACGTTTGATTGGTTTTGTGTTTTTTTATTAGTTTTGGAAAAGGTTTTTAAAGTAAAAGCCAAGTGGCAAGTAAGTTTGTTTGTGTTTTTAATATTGAAAATAATTACTCAAAGTAAGATTAAATTGATTTAAGTTTGATTAAGAAAAAGAAAAATAAAATAAGGTCACTTGATTTGGGATCAAGGTTTATTCATAAAAATATTTTTTGTGAGTTTGATACTATTTGCATGTTTTTTGTTGTTTTTGAGTAATGATTAAACTAAAATTAAAACTAACGGAGCAAGAAAATAAAGCGTAGGTATTTTGTGGTGACATTGGATCACCACAAAAAAAACCTTTAACCTAAACTATAGAGCATAAAAATAAAGCATACACTCACAGACGCACACATGCATGATTTACATTAAGCCTAAGCTACATTCTAAAGTCTGCGGAAAAATAAATATGCTGATAAATTTACATTAAGCCTACATATACATTCTAAAGTCCGTGCAATAAAAATAAATGACATAATAATAAATAAAAATGCAAAAATGATAAAGCTAAAAATGCATGAATGAATTACATTGAAACCTACTATACAATCTAAATTCTTGCTTGTAAAGTAAAATGCCAAAATAA
>Ga0228711_1008475_pt1 | contig 14387 bp, 8 predicted proteins | sample MedpolnodulmetaG_2_FD_177996 | JGI IMG/M metagenome (GOLD analysis project Ga0228711, IMG submission 177996) | Root nodule microbial communities from Medicago polymorpha collected in Santa Monica, California, United States - brown nodules | ecosystem: Host-associated > Plants > Roots > Nodule...
CCCCCCCCCCCCCCCTTTTTTCTTCTCTCTCTCTCTCTACTTATACACTTTTTCTTAATAAGTGTGAAATGAGTCAAGGGCTTAGTTAAAATGGGACAGATTGAGTATAATAGAGTGTGTACATAATGATTATATACTAATGTGCTCTGATAAAAATCTCACTCATCATAAATAGCATGTATTTGCGCTTGCCCAATCTATGATTGGCAGAGAGAAATTTATCCGAACCTAAATTGTACGTGTCTATTTTGGCTGACATGTAATTTATTTTTAAGGGATGTTTGTTTTAAGTTTAATAGTTTTTTTTTGTTGTAGATAGATGAAATGACAAAATCATTATAAACTCACACACATAAATGAATGTGTTAGAGGTCGAACCTCGATTATGGTGTCCAACCTAACAATTTCGGCATTTTGTCAATTGAGTTAGGACTTATGAACAAGTTTAGTAGATTTATTCTTTTTCATGATTATTAATTTTTCTTTTCCCGATTAATTGCTGCATATATGGGTATGTCCATTTCGAAAAACAGATTTTATCATAGATATGAATATAAAATCTAGAATTTTTGAAGTCATTCTATCCCTTCATCTCATTCTAGATTTTAATCTTCATCATCTTTTCATATTTTAGTCTATTTCCATCTTCATCATTTTATGGTTGCTCACAATAAAACCCAAATTTTATTATAGATCCAAAATTAAAATCCATAACTTTCAAAGTCACTTTATCTCTCCCTTCTCTGTTATCTTTGCGAATCAAGTAACACACACCTAATTGAAATGTTTCACCTATCACATAATTGATTAACATATCCAAATGAGAAAACCATCAATTTTTACTGATACAAGATGAAGATGGTAAAGGAGTTAGGTTACACATGAAGGAAAATAAACATCATCGCTTGACCTTCCTAGTTTTTTCCTCCTACTACAAATGTGAACGTTCTGACATTTCTCTAATAGATTTGTTCGTTCATCACAATAATGTGATGCTTTTTCCTTCAATTATGGAGGATTTGCTTTCCTTCAATTTTGACGTCATTTTTCAATTTTATTGTATCCATTTGCTTTCCTCTAATAGTTTCTTCCTAGTTTTATTTTATTTTGGAAACCCAAATTTTCTAATGTCATTTTTCAATTTTGACGTTGAATTTGCAATTTAGGATTTTTTTTTTTTTAAAATTGTTATTGTTGGAACCGCTTATTAACATTGTTCGAAACATAAAATAGGTTCCTTAAAAAAAAAAGTCAGTTGTAGGCTCTTTCAAAAAGTCCGTTGGAGATGCTCATATAGCCTGGATTTCTATATCGCTTAAAGATGCTTAAGAAATATTTTGATTCCCACGGAATCCATGTTTTGCTTAGGTGGGGGGATTTTCTTAGAATATAAAACTACAATAAGTCTCCAAGGATCATATGAATATAAACAACTAGCTAGGATTATGTATTGGCACAATTGGAATTGGACCTTGGAAACAGCAAGGAAATGATCTTAAACCACATGCGGGGAGGAACTTCAAAATTCAACACTAGCTTGCCTTGGATATAGATCTTATTATAAAAATGTTATTAAGTGCATAAGGTGCCACTGATTACTTGGAAAGATGGCACTATATATCAATGTGATTGGTTCTCCTTTATTGTCTCTGCTCTAATATGAGTATATATATACTAATCAATCAAGAAAACCGACATCCCAAGAGCTGTTAGTATCTATATTGGATTTGGTTCGATACAATTGATTCTGATCATACCAGGCAATGGCATGATTAAGTTAGTATCTCATCTTGAATTAATTTGTTATATATGCATTGTATTGATTAAAGTATTGTCTGCTTAGTATTTATATGATAAAGGAAGCCTTTAAGGTATTCCCACCTAACCAGTGGAGGATAGTATGTGAGAATAAGATCCTATTTTATTTTAACATTTTATATCTTAACATTTTATATTCTACTTCCATACAAAGTTTGGACAATAATTTACTCATGGAGGGGGAACATTGTGTTGGTATACATTACGTTTTAAAACATTGTGTCTATGCGCGACTTCTAACTCACCTCATCAGGCGTAGTCCTTCACGTAGAAGGGGTAGCCTTGGCTACCCCAAAAACAATATTATTCTTGAGTTGATAGGTATGTATTTATAGTCAGCTACTCCAAATAATAAAAATTGAGCTACCCCAAATAAGTTTAGTTGCCAAAAATTAGCATAGATAAGAAAGTTAAAAAATTATTACATGATTGATAGATTCATTGTATCCGTTTGGAACTTTCAGTCTCAATAACAACTATAGAGAAAACTTTTTCAACAATAAAAATTATGAAGACAATAGTCATAAACATATTAAAGGACAATGAGTTTCTTGCAAATAATCTATTTGTTTACATCGGAAAAAAACATTATTAATCTATTTTGTAAATAGGATAAAATGACTTCTTGAGACACATTTTGTCCAACTTTTCTAAATAGTTATTATGCTATAAGCTAACTTTCATGTATTGACTAATTTTTGGATTATTGTTTTTAGTCTCTACAACACCAACAATTTTTAAATTTTAGTCCTTAATTTTTTTTGTTATATAGATTAAATCCACGACGAAAAATACTTTTTTTTGTAAAATTTTAAAAAATCAAGGCAAAATTTGAATAATTTTTTTTAAGGACTAAACCTAAAAAATTATAATTTATAGGACTAAAAACATATATTATCTTTAAATTTAATACGTTCGTTTTAAAACTTTTTTTTTCTTCAAAAAAAACTATTTTATTTTTTCTTTTTAGTTGGCCCCTGCGTAAATTTTTTGGTAGCTTTGCCGCTGCACCTCACATTTGTCATAATAATTTTCCCTCAATTGAGTAATTAATTCATTATGCTCCCCTCCAACGCAACTTTTACACCATCGCTATCAAATGAAACCTTCATTGAACTATCAACTCTAATACCACTGTTGGATCATTTGAAAGAGTTCGAAATGATCATCCACTTTGGACCAAGAACAATCACACAAGTGATTTAAATATCAATTCTTAAACCAAAACCTTAGGCTCTGTTTGGATAACTTAAAACGAATGGAACAGAATAGAGCGGAACGGAATGAAACGAAACAAAGATTTCATTCCATTGTTTGGATATTTTACGATAGAATGGAACTAATTTCTCATTCCATTGTTTGGAAAGTGGACGGAACAAAATGAGTTAAAACTTTTTATTCCAATTTTACCCTTATTTAAAAAAGCATCAATAGGTCACATTCTCGACTCAATTCAATCAACATGTGGTTATTTTGGCATAAACATACACATAGTTTAAAACAACTACATATGTTGGTGTCATGAATAAAAATACACAGGAATAAGGGCTCGCTTGTTATGGATTAAAATAAAAGTGACTTTGACAAAAAATAATTTAGAGATTATATTTTAGAGATTTTATGAAAAATCAGAATCTATTTTGCGTTTGTTTACCGTAATAAAAATCATTTTTTTAAACAAATAATTTAGTTTGTTTAGATACAACTATATAAAAGAGATTTGTTTAAAAAGATGTAAGAAACCGATGCATCACTCTTAACAGTGATTATTTAAAAAAAATGATTTTTTTTCTTAAAAAAACTATAACAAACGAGCTGTAAACATACATGAATCTAGGTTCACAAATCTTGAATAAACATTCAGGATTCCACTATAATTCATACTTAAATCAAACGGACATGAATCTAGGTTCACAAATTATGAATATATATTCAGGATACCACAATAATTCATACCCGCTATTTATTCTTTAAGCATCACAATCAATTTGAAGAGAAAAAAAAAAGAAGAGATCTAGGTTCACACGTAATAATAGTTACGAGTGAAGAGTTGCACAAGGAGAAAATCACATGACAGGGAAGAGTTGTAGAGAATATTGGAGCAAAAGGATTAAGAAACGGTGAAGCGAAAACGAGGGAATACAATACAAAGCAGATAATGAAATAGGAAAAGTAAGGACAAAGTGGTAATTATATTATTTATGGTTTCTATTCTATTGGATACACCTCAATTTAGGGGGAATGAAAAATTGATTGGATGAGTGGTATTGGATGGAATGAGTTACATGACACTCCATTCCATTTCTTTTTTACAAAACCAAACAATGGAATTTAAGTCTATCACTCCATTCTATTTCATTCCACCAATCCAAACATAGCCTTAAGGCATTGATTTTATGGATTCACACAAGCATGTCATGTTAAGTTCTACAACAATAACCTAAATCATCAAACATGAATATGAATGTGAATATGAAAATTAAATTTGACTTAAGTTCAGGTACATACCTCACATTCATAGATGATATGACCAGTTCGAGCTTCTTCTTATTGAATTGACTTTGTCATAGACCCAATGTATATTATTGAGTATGTGCTTTTTTCAAATAAACCAGGGCGGATTTTTTTTAAAAAAAATTATAAAGATTAAATTTACGGCATCATTCTGCCCTAGTACACATCTACAAATCAGTCCCCACTCTTGTCACCGCTGTACCAAAGGGGCGGATTTGTTTAAGGTTGGGTGTGGCGATAGCCACACCAGCCAAACCCAATTGTTTTTATAATAACAACCAAACTCAGGCCCAGTCCAACACCCTTTCAATTTCAATATTCCTTCCATAAGTGCAGTTCCTTTCAATATTCCCAGCTGCAGTTAACTACAACTGCCTTTGCTGAACTTAAGTGCAGTTCTTGACACAGAAACAATTGTGATTTTTCACGTTTCGGTCGAAAAATCAAAATAAATAGAGACTTATTCAGAATGTTACAAAACTTTGCAAATCCTCTATATATGTATTTTTATATAGGTATCTGTAAAGTTTCGTAGCATTCCGACCAAGTCTCGATTTATTTTGATTTTTTGACTGAACCGTGCAAATTTGCAATTTTTTCCAAGTGTGAGCCCGGAAAAGTTACCTAGAGATTGAATTTTTTCACGATTTGTTTCACGCATGTTTAGGACAAAAAACAACATTTCCCTCAAAAAAATTGAATTTTTGGACAAGGGACAAATTAAATATGAATTTTTAACGCGCCTAAAACTCAAGACATCAAAACATCAACCAAGAAATCGAATTTTGAGGTCTTTTTGCAGACACATCTATAAAAATATAGATGATCTAGAAATTTACGTAGTATTTTGACAAAACATCAATTTATTTTGATTTTTTTACTGAAACGCGTAAAATCGCAATTATTTTCCCAACTGCGAGTTTGGAAAAGTTACATAGAGGTTGAATTTTTTCATTAATTTTTGAACACATGTTAAGGACATAAAATAAACATTTCCCACGTCCTCGTGAGCTTAGCTCAATTGGTAAGGACAATGGTTCAAACCCCGACCACCACAAAAAATTAGAATTTTTTGACAACGGACGTATTAAATATGAATTTTTAATACGTCAAAAACTCAAGAAACCAAAACATCAACCTAGAAATTGAATTTTGAGCTGGTTTTTTGCAGACACCTCTATAAAAATACATATAAAGATATGTAAAATTTCGTAGCATTCCGAATAAGCCTCGATTTATTTTAATTTTCGACCGAAACCCGTAAAATCACAATCGATTATCTGTCATGAACTGCACCTATGTGCAGCAAAGCGAGCCATAGTTAACTACAGCTGGGGGGCAAAAATGTATTTTCCATGTTTTTTTTTATAGGAAAAAACACATGTTAGGAAAGCAATTTTCTAAGTTTTACAAAAGTGTTTGGGTTTTCTTCCTTCCCCCTTCTGCTTTGTATACGCGCTCCCTCTCCCTCTCCCTCTCCCTCATTCCTTCTTCTCCTTTCTCAGATGGAAAGGTGATTCATTCATTCTCTTCAGCAATCAGCATAGAAATCAATTCCTTCTTCCTTCCATGTTCTGTTTCTGTTATGCACACTTCTCCTCTTTCTTTTTTCAAGTTTTCCCCTCAATCTCCAGTCTCCTCTTCTCAGCATCTTTTTTCAGGTTTGTAATCTCTGTTGGTTTATGAAACATTGTAGAATTTAAGGCATATTGAATATTGATTTGTTGTTTAAGGTTTTGTGGTACTGATACATTACTTTTATGTATAATTACTTTTCTATTTAAATGTTGCATATTGAATATTTAGTATTTATGAGTGGTGTTGAAGTCCTAAGGAATGCTTGTTAAGGTGATGATGCTTTTGTTGCTGTTGTTTTCGGTCCTCTGCTGGTACTGGTACTGGTACTGCAGCGCTTGCTGCCTTGTTGCTGCTGTGGCTTCCTGCTGCTACTTCAGCACTTGTGGTGCTGTGCTTTTTTGTTATTTAGGCAGCCTTGCCCTTTGTTATTTTTATTCTGTTACAGCACTTTACTGGGTGTATTTTCTGTCACTGCCTTGAGTTGTTCGGTGCAGCTTCCACCAGCTCGGCGTTAATAATATTAGCCTTTTAAAAAAATAAATATCGAGTATTTGTTTCAGGATTTAGTAGAAGTAATCTGATATAGTTTTATAAATGGTCATCTTGTAATGTACATAGAAAGAGAGATGTTCTTAAAACAGTTAGTAATGATGTAATTTTAGGTCATTTTCAACAAATGGATAATAGAGTATTTTCTTTGTAATTTTGATTGCTACAACTATTTTTAGTTTAATTTCTTATTAAATTTAGTATTATTTAGTTATTTGACAAAAAAAATTAGCCCCATTGATATTGTCTGTCCAGATCCGCCCCTCAGCACCTGTCCTCCCTCAACCACCGTTGTTCGAAGAATGACAAATAATCACTTAATCGTGCACATCCCTGACGAGGAGCCACACGACATTCACAATCAACCTACTGGTCACGTTATCTAAACCTTTCACTTCAATATTCTACCATGTTTTTTCAATTTGGAATTTCTTGAATTGAAACCGTGGTGCTTCGTTTGTTTCTGTTTTATGCAGTTAGTGTTTTTGCTTCATCAATCAACCCAAAGCATGCCAACCAAATTGTTAGGTTAGCTTCGTATTCAAATCCTACTTTCTATAAACTCTTTGTTCTTTGTGAACTAATCTATGCTTTAATTACTTGTTAGGCGTTTGAATCAGTTAGCACCGCTCGAAAATCTTCGTCATGTCAAACGAATTCGGAAGAAAGTTCTAGAAGGAGGTAGTTTTCATTTTAAATTAATTGCTATACTATAGTGACAATGTAGGGGTATATAAATAAGTCCCTGTTTGGATAAGCAGCTTAATTAACAGCTTATAGCATAAACGACCTATTTCTATGACAAAAGATAAAATAATGTCAAATTGTTTATATAAACTGTCCTGGAGAACATATGGAAATAAACTGGAAACACCAACGAAGATGTCATAAGTTTTTTTCACAAGTTCTTCCAAACAGTCTCACAGGTGCTTACGCCAGCCACTAGATAAGCTCAGATAAGTCAATTAAATCAAACAGACCCTGAATAGCAAATAAAGCTTGGTTTAGTTAATACAAGGGATTTTACATCCATGTAGTTGGAGCTAGATCTTATTTGCTTGTGAACATTAGTGTGAACCATGTAATGTTGTATTGCTTCGTATAAGTATGCTTTTGTGTTGCTTTGTTCTGATAATATGAGATATGGTTAATAGACCAAGTCAATTGCTGGTGACATTGGGAATGTTTGACAGGACAAATACAGCTATCGGTGGTCTTGTGCCTGGCCTATGAAGGTGACGATCAATTGGATGGTGTACCGTCTCATCTTCAAGAGCTGATCAATTCCTATCAGTTGAGTCCTTTTATTACAAAAGTGGGTCTTTGTTTTTTTTTTCTTTTCTTTTTTTCTTTTTCACATTGGTTAATGCTAATGCTTGCTTAGATTATGGTTTGATCACTAATGCCTTATGATCCATGTGTGCGGAGCTTGATTTCTGTTAAGTAAGGTCTTAGATTTGAGTGTTATCATTTAAGACTAGAAAATAAGATAAGCATTGAGAGAGCTTTGCTCCCTATAAGTCAGTCCACCAATCCTGACTCGGAGTTGGATCAATAGAGGTTCAATGTGACTTTCAGATACCTATAGTTTCAAACGAAAGAGATTTGATCATAGAAAAGCTTTTCCCCTGGCCATGACAAGACACACAGTAGTGGTCAAAATAGTGGCTGCCCAGGCTATGTAATACCTCCCCTCATAATGAAATAGAAAATTCCAAAAAGGCTCTTAGGATACAAATGTTAGGGCTTTTTGGTGTGGGTAATTTAGGTATTTTACAATTATAATATACCAACACAATATTAGGCCTTCTCATCTCTCACTCTATCTCACTCCTGCTGTAATTTTTTACATTCCTCATTGGTTAGTCACAACTAGTTGAGTTTTTATGTATTTAGTATGTTATTATACAAAAATTTCAGGATAGTGGCCATCTGAAAGCTATCGATTTTTGCAATTGCGATGAAACTGAAAGTTATCTGATGTTTATAGTGTTATGGGACTATGGGTGGTCAATTACTTTTCATTTTCATGTAAATAATTCTATATTTTAGTTTGTGGTACGAGTACTAAAATAAGCATTGAAGTTTAATCTTGAAGATCACTTTTTTTGCTCCTCGATATCTTTCTAACTAAATCTTTCATTTAAAGAAAGAAACAACAAATCCTCAACATTAAAAATCAGTAGTATATACATGAACGGAGTTTTAATTCGATCATGTGTTTATCAAATGTTAATAATGCAAAGTTTAAGTCTAAACATGTTAATTAGATGGTCATCCAATACTTCTTTTAGGGTCCAGATGTCAATACAAAGTAATATTATTGGTTATTGAAGAGATCAATTTAAGTTTTGGTTCGGATCCTGATGGCACTTGGTCCTTGTTGGCTTTAAATTATTTAGTTTGCACGCTACAACAACAACAACAACAACCAAGCCTTTTCCCACTAAGTGGGGTCGGCTACATGGATCAAATGACGCCATAGTGTTGTATCAAAAACCATATTTGGATCCAACTCATTGACCTCTAAATCTTTTCTAATGGTTTCTCGAATGGTTTTCTTAGGTCTTCCTCTACCTCTTTTAACCTGACTCTCCTCCATTTGATTTACTCTTCTTACAACGGCATCTACGGGTCTCCTCTCTACATGTCCAAACCATCTAAGCCTATTTTCTACCAACTTTTCTACTATAGGTGCTACCCCCACTCTCTCTCTAATGGTGTCATTCCTAATCCTATCCTGTTTAGTCTTACCACTCATCCATCGCAACATCCTCATCTCCGTTGCACTTACTTTACTCTTGTGTTGGCTCTTAACCGCCCAACACTCCGTACCATACAACATTGCCGGTCTGACTGCTGTCCGATAGAACTTTCCTTTCAGCTTAAGTGGTACTTTCTTATCGCACAAAACACCTGAGGCTCTTCTCTATTTCAACCACCCAGGTTGAATACGATGATTTACATCTGCTTCTATTTCTCCACCATTTAGTTTGCACGCTAAAACGACTTTAATTGACTTCAGGTCTGCAAATATGAAGCAACATCAAAAGAAGAGTGGCAAGAGCAATGCAAGTTTTGGCCAACATCATATCACCCAAGAACTTAGTAAGCTTCCAATTCTTGTTATTTTAGATATTTACTTGGAAGGTCATTGCGGGCTTTTATCAAAATTACAAAATGTTGGTTTCATTTAAGTATTTGAAATTTGAAGTAGCTTATATATGACATCTGTCATCAGAATATCAGATGAAGAAAGGAATACATATTAAAGCATGTACTGTTAAATGAAATTCCAAGTCCAATAATTACATCCTTCATTTTGATTAAGTGTCATTAGGATGATGGCCAGGAAATTAATACAAAAGATTATGTGCATGATATGAGAGTTACAAGTTAGCCGTTGTGCCTAGTTGGCTTGGTAGTGGGTAATATATACATTAGTGGGGCTTCCTAGATGAAAATATGACCACTGACCACCGTTGTGTCTACGGTATCAGATGTGTAATTATTGTACTCTGTCTTCTGCTTCAAAAAATTTGTATTCTGTCTTGGTGAATAACCCAGGACTGTTTACGTTTTTATGATGTTTCCTGTGATTATAGTATCTGATGCATTAGATTTGCAAGTAGTTTTAGAAAAGATGTATTATATAACAATCTAAGTGTTGTATGTTTTATGGATAGAAATTGGGGAAGTTCGAATGAGAAAGGATAGTATTGGACATGTGGTAGATTGAGGACCATCTGGGGCAACAAGATCTTTTAGTCTCTCATGCTTGTTTGTCACTCGGGAAAAATTATGCTCATCATGAAATCTTTACAATAAGTAACCCATGTTGAATAATTTTTGGGAGGGGGACTCTACATCTTTTTTGTTGTCAATTAGCTTACTTGATTAAATTGCCAAAAAAGTTTCGTATGATAATAGCTGACTTTGCTTATGATGTTGGCTTGACATTTTAATAAAATTACAGCAGCATTGAGGGCATTACTGGATTTAGCGAGGAGGACTCACAATCAGTTTTGAAGTTTATGCAATCTGCAGTAGAGTTGGCAACATCTGATGGCTTGGTAAATGTACAAATTTGGCCTTTTGATACAATTTGTGACAAGAAAAAATGTATTGACTGGACAGGCTGAACTTCTTTTGTTTTATTTGGTCCCCTCTATCACTTGCCGAATTAATAAAGGCTAGAGTTTCATACTATTAAACTTCACATTCAACTCGCTTACCTAAAATTTGATCAATTTAGGTAGTCAATGCTGCAGTGATAGTGGATCCTTCAGCAAAGCAAATAATTTCAACTGCACGTGATCAGATTTTTGCTTGGAACCCTTGCAAAGATGACAGCTGCTATAGAAAACCAGATTTATTTAGTTCCCAATCTATTTCCAATAGCTTGGATCCCGAGAAACCGTTGCATTTAAGTTCCTGCAATCATCTCAAACAATCATATAGATGTGTTGCCTGTCTATATCCTTGCCAATGGGCTGAGCAGCAATCAGATTCACAGAGTTCATATTATTTCCATCCTTTGCGGCATGCTGCCATTGTAGCTATAGAATCATCTGCCGCCAGGGATAGACGTCTTTTTCCCAACAATGAAGGCAGTAGAGAAAAATATTTGCAATTGGATCTCGAAAGCCCTTCTACAAGCTCTCCTTTGAAGAGGCAAAAAACTGTAAGTTTACCTACATCTGATTTACTACGCTTATAAGGAATTTGGCCTGTAGAGATGACAACCGGTGATGGGCATGATGAGTAAATGCAATAATACCTGTAATGGAACACTGGCATTTACTTTCTGCTTAACATCTAAGGTCTAATAAAGCATCTCACACCAAATTTAACATTGGCAATATGAAAATTTAAAATACAAATGTAATAGCATTTACCTTGATTATAATTGTTCATTTTCAATTGAGTATATTATGTAGAAAGCAAGCCTTATTTTTATATTGGTATGACGTTTCAGGTTGAGGATGATAAATTGAATGGTCATAGTCAAACTTCCAATCACATTGAGGACGATGATAAATTAAATCTCCATAGTCAAACTTCCGATCTGCTGTCTGCACGGCCATACTTATGCACTGGTTATGACATATATCTTGCCTGGGAACCTTGCACAATGTAAGATTGTAGATGAGATTCTTCTATAACTTTGAAACACTTCATTATCTGTTGGATTTCTTTGATGTCTGAACTAGTCTTGCTACTCCTCTATAAAGGGAATATCATGAAAAGAAGTTAGCTGTCAGTAGCATTTTGATTCTCTTTTTCTTCTTGAATGCCTTGTATCTCATGAAATGGAGATATTCTCTCCAAATTTCACTTTCTGATGGTTAAAGTTTCCTCATAAGTCACTCTTTTCTGATATATTTGCTTTTCTCTATGATGTCAGGTGTGCCATGGCCCTTGTCCATCAGAGAATTAGGCGGATATTTTATGCTTTTCCAAACCCTAAAACAGGTGCCCTGGGCAGTGTTCACAGATTACAGGGAGAAAAGAGCTTAAACCATCATTATGCTGTTTTCAGAGTTCTGTTACCTGAAGAAGCCCTCCATAAATGTCATACGTGAGTTGCAGAATCTGAAGAAACTGGTATTTAACTATTTATTTTGTAGCAGATATTGCCTTTTCAAATTCTAGAGCGGATTCTCATTAGTGTATGGGTTTTGAGAGCATTTTTTGTCGCTGTCGAGGAAAACAGGGTCACATTGACACTTCTACTGTTGTACACCAACATGTATTAGAAATTTAATTATGTCTAACTACTAGCCAATCTAATGTGAGAAGTAATGTAATTGCGTGGCACTAAATGTACTTGTATGCTGTTCTCTTTCCCACCAAAGTATGTTTTTACTGGTTTCTCATTAAAGTATCCAGAGATCATAAGATTGGAAGGTTTTAATTGAGTTTGCTATATTAAAGTTGATTTACTAAGTTTTTTAATTTAGAGCCGTCCAATATTGATCTAATGACTCTTGAGTTGATGGATCTGAGCTGGCCTAAATGTGTGGAATCTTTTCATAATGCTAAAAATTCCGAATTCTTCACACTCGCCATTTTAGTCACACATGACAGCTAGTCTCCATCAACTACTTACATAGTGATGGACCATGGACGGTCTCATAACTCATCTAGCTCAAGGTATGATGAATGACAACATTACTCATCCTGGTCCGTCCCATGAATACTCCTAAGCTATTGTTACATTGATAAAGGGATAAAAAAAAAACTAAAAAATTACAACATATTTTTGAAATTTTGTTTTTTTCATAACATTAAATCATATTATGCAGTCCCTATTTTATCATGCTCACGAAAAAAGTCTCATTTTTTAAAATATAGATTAGTTCAAATGTATTCTGGTTCCAACTCCCTTTTTCTTTTGTCCAAAAAAATGGTGGTTTTCTAGAAGCGATGATTTACAGTCCCAATTTTGATTATGAATGGGAAATACCCGAGGCTAAACATATCCACTTTTGGAAAGAAAAAAAAAAACCTCCACTTTGGAACTAAAATCATCATTTTCAAGCTAAAAAATTTGGACTAGGACACAATTTTTAACAAATGTGAAATTTGAGGGAAGCAAAAATAAATAAAGAGGACTATTTTTGTGAATGTGATAAAAAAAAGATCAAAAGTGTTGTTACATTATTACTCTTAATATAACCCGAGATTTTTTTCTTTTTATACATCGTTGTACACACGGCCACCTTGGTTTAATTTAAGAACAGTCGAATTAGAGAAGTTCCAAGACCACACTCTTTTCAACACACATTTTTATCTTTATTTATTAATTTTATTAGATCTGCAGCAACTTATAACCTAATAATTTCCCTCTAAAATGCTGCATTAAGTTAGCAGCAATTTAACCTAACAAATTCCCTCTAAAATGCAGGAATCCCTAATATTTCTCCTCACTGATGAGTTTTTCATTCCTATCATGTTGTGTCATCGTTTGTATATATTTTACAACTTTCACCACTAAACCACTTCAATTTTGATTGAAAAATTGTTGCTTCCAAAATTGATATACCATACTAAAGCATTTTTTTTAAAGCCACAAATGCCCTAACGATTCTTTTTCTGATAGTAATTTCTTTTTAGAAGAATGCTAACAACACACATTCTAACACACTCTCTTTGATTGGTTAAAATTCACATGGGTCTCACCAAATCATGTGGGTCCCATATAAATTTGGTGTGTTCCATGTGAATTTTAACCAATCAAAGAGAGTGTGTTAAAATGTGTGTTAGAATGTGTGTTGTTAGCATTTCTCTTCTTTTTTATTATTAACGGTTCCTTTCTTGGTGGTCATTCTTTTTCTTTATTATTGTTATTGTTATTGTTATTCTTATTATTATTATTTTATGTCGTTTACTGATAAGTGCTCAAAAGTAACATATTTTATGTGTTAAGCTAGGCATTTTAGTGACTTGTTCTGCAAGTTATCTAAGGAAAAGCTACCAAATTGTGTTCTTTTACCATTTATGCTTTACATGTTTGTTTCCCTCCCTTTTTATGCAGGAAATGACAAGCAAGGGACAAGGAAGAAGCTGATGAACTAAAGTCAGTACGCTTAAGCGTCCTCAGCACGCTTAAGCGTACACAATGTCGAGAGCAGCTTCATGTATGCTATTGGTACGCTGCCAGCACGCTTCCCAGATTCAAAGAGCACACTTAAGCGTCCTCTCGTACGCTTAAGCGTACTAGGTCCAGTAGCCAACCTTCATGTACGCTTTCAGCACGCTTGTGGTTCGCTTATCAAAGTTTCCATTGGTACGCTTAAGCGACTTGTTATACGCTTAAGCGTACACAATGTCGAGAGCTCAGACCTGTACGCTGATTGCACGCTTCCCGCACGCTCAAGCGAACTTCATCAGATGCAAGTGGATAAGGCACACGTGGCTGTTCC
>Ga0228711_1008477_pt1 | contig 14386 bp, 8 predicted proteins | sample MedpolnodulmetaG_2_FD_177996 | JGI IMG/M metagenome (GOLD analysis project Ga0228711, IMG submission 177996) | Root nodule microbial communities from Medicago polymorpha collected in Santa Monica, California, United States - brown nodules | ecosystem: Host-associated > Plants > Roots > Nodule...
TTATTGTTAAGGGATTGACATACGAATAATAAAATGCAATATATAATTGGTAACGGTGAAAAAAAGAACAGGTGATAATCCATAGTAGACAAAATAAAACACTTCATAAAATGTATAAAATCTGAAATTATAAATGAAAATTCGGAAATCCTATCGATAATTCGGTAAAAGAAAAATGAAAATTTTAGTACATTGGCATGTAGTTTCATCACACATTGCGAAATACTTCCTCATATAAGACGTTAGATGTCACATTGGTATCTTCACCATCTTCATCAGTGATCACTATCTTTAGTTCTTCTCTGGATGTAACTCTTGAAACAACAACATACAACTGTCCGTGAGAAAATACAGGTGTTGGTAGATATACACCAACATGTTTAAGCAACTGCCTTTTGTTAACTGTCATTGCAAATGAAGGAAAGGTGATTCTCACCTTAAAATTCATTCACAGTTGCACAACTTTGCTTGCAAAGAAAGAAATAATAAAAGTATGCATAGGAAATAAAGGCTAACAACAGAATATGGTTTTGAACGAAACAAAATTTAGATTAAGTTCCAAAAACATGACATTACACGACACAGTCTGAATCCTTAGATAATAGATCAAGAAATTGCGACAAAACTAAATAGGAAGACTGCCAAAATTGGTGTAAACATCTCAAACTAAAATCAAAATACGCAAAAAGGATATTCCAATTCTCAAAAAAATATGCATATCGATAAAATGCATGTTAAATTAGAATACCAGTTAAGCAGTGGTATGAGAGGAAGGTTGTAAGGTCAAGTCCTTCCATTTGCAAAAATTAAAATATCAAAATATATGATTCTTCTGTTGTTTGTGTAATTTACCACGGTTTAAGTTTTTTTTTAGAGAAACACGATTTAGGGTTTGCTATATATAGCCGAGTTTGTATGGAATTTAGGGTAGCCGAGTTTGCATAGAAATTAGGGTATTATGTTTGTAAACTTATTAAATAAGTGTACAACAACTTGTCAAAAAAAAAAGTCTACTGAAACAATAGATGACACAACATGATAAGAAAGAAAAGTTCATCAGTGAGAAGAAATATTAGGGATTGCTGCATTTTGGAGGAAACTTGTTAGGTTAAATTGGTGCGCTGCATTTTAGATGGAATTTGTTAGGTTAAATTACTGAGAAATATTAGGGATTGCTGCATTTTAGAGGGAATTTGTTAGGTTAAATTGGTGGGCTGCATTTTAGATGTAATTTGTTAGGTTAAATTGCTGCTAACGTAATGTAGCATTTTAGAGAGAAATTATTAGGTTAAGTTGTTGCAGACCTAATAAAATTAATAAATAAGGATAAGTAAGAGATATAGCGAGAAGGGTTAACGGTTATTCCTTTTCAAAAAAATAGCATATGAGTAGGAACAAAATTTTATTTTACTTTAGATAAACATTAAATGCAAAAGTGTGGAGGAAAAAATTAGGTTAAGTATAGCGAGACGGATTAACATTTATAAGTAATAGATTAGTGGATGATAAAACAGATTCAATGAATGTTATAATATAACTTTTGACCAAATTAATGGCTTTTTTTAGGGAGACCAAATTAATGTTATAATACAATTTTTTGACCAATTAATGTTATAATATATAATAAATCAAAATTAACTTTCAAGGTTGTATATTTTTATACATAAAAATATTTAGTAAAAAAATGTTGTTGAAACAATGTATATGGACAAAGCTTCTTTTTTTTTTTTAAAAAGAAATGTGGACAAAGCAATTTGGTGAATTTATATTAATGAAGTTTTACAAAGTTCTATTTGGTGAATTTATATTTTCTATTTGGTGAATTTATATTAATGATGTTTTACAAAGTTTTTGACACTAAGAATAATTAAATTAATGTTCAGCCTTATTTTTAAGTATGTTCTCCATGTTTTTTTAAGAGCCTTGCTATTTGTTACGAAGGCTTAGTACAAGAAAAGCAAGAATGTACACGTATTTCCTTTATCTCAAGTTAACAAAGATTCAATTTGAATTTTACAAAAATAAAATAAAATAAAATAGAGGAGGTAATGAGTGAAAATATAGGACTATAAAAAAAATTGTACGTTTCATCGCTTTGAATTTCGTAAAAAATAGTATTTTTCTTTTTCTAAACATGTATGTTCACCATGTTGAATTCATTGTATTTCGTCTTTTCAAATAATATCAATTTATTATATTTCTTTGTAAAAAAGCATTATCATTTTACATTTTTCTAAGAAATTTTATTATATTTCTACGGCATAAACAAATACTACTGTAGTTATCCACAAATGTATCTCAAAATTTCAATATAATATGTTCAATTATTTTTATTTTTTAGTATATTGTTTTTTATAGTAATAAAGTCAAAGAGAATAAAAAATTGTTTAAAGTAAATGACTAAAAAAATAAAATAAAGTGTCTAAAAAAAGTAAAGAAGAATTTTAATACATATCTTATAATGTATATACTACAACACAAATTAAATTTAATATATTTTATTTTTTAGTATATTGTTTTTTATAGTAATAAAGTCTAAAAGAATTAAAAATTGTTTAAAGTAAATGACTAAAAAAAATAAAATAAAGTGTCTAAAAAAGGTAAAGAAGAATTTTAATACATATCTTATAATGTATATACTACAACACAAATTAAATTTAATATATTTTAGAATAATTCCATACTTGATAAAATATTACCATTATTACACAAAAAAAAAAGATCATCTGAAACAAATTTCCTTTCAAAGATTACAAATAAAAAATTGTTATTGTTTAAATTCTTATAAACTTAGTCAAAAATATTATTTTAACAATTTCACAACATTATAAATTATAGTTAATAATATTGGTCATTATCGTCGTCATCACCACCACCACAATCATCTAATTAACAATGTCCTCTATTATACCATCAATTCTACCAAATCCCGACCCAGGTTTCAAAGTGATTGTGACTAAAGAAGAGTTCAACTTGTTTCACAATGTTGATCGACAACTATTCATTCGTTTGGTTGTGGAGCTCGGTCGTGACATCTCTGAATCGATAAATGTAATGGCCTTTCTTATGTGCATTGAGATGATAACTAAAGAATTCGATTTGGTAGCAAATATTCTCCAGCATTGGCCAAACGTTATGCTAAACAGGCTTGCTGATGAAGCTGTTTTCATCCTTGACTGCATTGCTAGTTTTCCATACCCTAATGATTGTGTAAGGGAAAAGAAATTTCCATTGATTCAACACATATTGCACCACAATGTGACGTTCGAGTTTTTCCATGAAAAACGCCTCGAATTGATCACTGATGTCACAAAGTTCATCAATGAAGTATGTATTAGAGCGTTTACAGATATTATTGAACATATGATTTATAATGGTGTTGCCGAGCAGCAAGAGTTATATCTTGCAAATCTTCACGGGACTGCTAGCCTTCCTACTCACATGCTACCACAAGCAGCGTATTATACTCCTAATGATTCTCCAATGGTGCCACAACAAATTGATGATAGGACCCTCTTCATGACATTTTCTAGAGGTTATCCGGTTTCAGAGAATGAACTTAGAGATTTCTTTTCAAGGTCCTTATCCTGTACCCTTTTATTATATCAACTTTGTTTGATTTACCTACTTTTTTTTATTGAATTTACCTTTTAATTTTTTACTCTGAAATTCATGTTTTAGACTTATACAATACAAATAATAGTGCTTATTTTATATTGATTATTTATGGTTGAATGTATAGTTGTTTTTTTTATGTGATTAAAGTAAAGAAGTTAACTTGATATGGACAATGCATTATAATATGCAAAGGTCGGGGTTCAAACTTCAAACACTCAACTTATTCACTTGTATGAATTTTTAGTCAATGGACTACTTGATAAAAAAAAAGTAAAATAGTTAAATGAATTTTGTTATATAGTATTAAATATTATAACTTATTGTAAAAATGTTTTTTTATTGTACTTAGAATAATGGACACACATGTCCCATAAACTTAGCTCAATTGACAGGGACAATGCATAATATATGTAGAGGTTGAGGATCAAACCCTGGACACCCCACTTTATTCATCTTAAATCTTAAAAAAAAAAAAAGAAACATGAATTTCTAGTCACCAAACTATTTTAAAAAAAAATTATAGATGCACATAATGCAAATATGATATATTATTTAATTTACACCTAATCACTATTTTTTTTCTTCAAGTAATTACGAATTTTTTAACAGCAAATAAAGCACCACTATATTATACATATAAAAGAAAACAATTAAAGAGATAACTCAACCCTTTACATAGTACATAAACAATATGTAAAGCCAACTATTTTATTATTGAAGTTTCATCCTCTTCAATACTTCTTTAACTTCAACTTGTCATATTTTTTTTTTAGTGTTTGAGGTAATTTTGAAAAGAGAGATGCTATTTAGCACGGGATTTTGAAAAACAAGTTTCTTCAGAAAATATAAATTGAAAAACAAGTTATAATGAAAAAAAGTTATGTGTTTCGTTTGACAGTCAATCTAATACGAACCTTTAAAAAAATGGTCTCACGGTTTACCAATATTTATAATTTTATAATAATAAAAAATGTGAAACAAATGCTAGATTGACTGTGAGACCATTTTTTATAATTTTAGGAGTTTTCTAATATAGAGCCGAGCCGGTCTTTTTAGTCAAAAAAAAAATATAGAGCCGGTCAAAAGATAGATCCCACTATTTATAGTAAATATCAATAAAATATTTTTTTAAAAAGTAAATATTAATAAAATATTATTTTTGTTCTCTATTTTTATTATTATAAAATTCATTTTTTAATAAAAATAGTAAAGGTTTAACTTTAAACCAGATTTTATGGGTCTTTTTTATTCTTATACAACTGGTCCATACTAGACATGGCCTGATATTCTATTAACATTTGTTAAAAATAATAAGATTCATCTTTAAATCAGGTTCATATTAGATGCCGTCATATAACCAAAAAGAGTCTTGACAAGTGTAACCAAAAAAAGATGCAGTTTCCATTTAATCATTCTTTCTTGTTTATGCTTTGTTTATCTAACCTTGTATTACTAGCTATTGATTGTATTAGTATTCATTCTCACATATTTTGTACTTAGATGTAAATTTTCTATGTAAGTTTGTTTTGCCTTTGTAAAAAGTTTCTTTTTTACCACTATAGGTATTTAAATGCAGTATATAATAAAATTGTGCTTGCCTCATGACCTCACACAATCAACATCACAAGTTACAAATTAACTAATTAACGAACTCTTATTTTCTTCTTCATATTTTTTCTCCTATTCTTTATCTTGCCAATGTAACTACCTAATTTCTCTTTGCCTATTTTTGCTATCCAAGCAGAGAATTTGGAGATATCATTGAAAGAGTGATCATGCAAGAAGTTAATTATCCGGAGCACCCACTGTATGCTCGTCTTGTGGTATGTCGTGAGGGTATGAATGTAATTGATTATCTTCTTGAGTATAACCCAAGATTGAAATTCATCATCAATGGGAAACATGTTTGGGTCAGAAAATATTTTAGCAAGCCACCACCACCACCGTATGAAGCTGGGACATCTTGGTCTTTTCCATGATGCATGTTTTCTTAAACTTTGGTTTTGTTGCTTAGATGAAGCTGGGACATCTTGTATTTTTCATGATGCATGTTTTCTTAAACTTATGTTTTGTTTCTTAGAAGATTGATGAATTTTTCGTGTCATCAAACTTAATAAATGTTTGCATGTTGTTGGATTCAATAATAATTGTGTTTGATTTATGATACACTTGATTATTATATATCTTCAAAGTTCCGTTCCTTTTTTAGAAGGTGTCTAAGATATCATTTGATTAGGGGCTCTTAGATTATATACTACAAAGATTTGGTTTATTATATATAGGTGGAGATTTTGGATTTATGTGTTGGCCTTTTCACGTAATCTCTTGGTTCCAATGAATGAATGGATTGCCTTACCACTTTCTCTTAGTGCTATCATCAATTCACGTAACTCTAGCACGTGAGATCTAATCGGCCTTTTTTGTCATTATTTCATGCATGTTTTCGCTATTTCATTCCTTCATAATTATTTTTTTATTTTCTTATTTATTGGGACTCAAACAATTTATATTTGGGTAAAATAATCAAAAAAATGATTTGGGATTTCAAAGAATAAACGGATTGTGAAGGAAAAGAAATTAAATTGTAATGGTAGAGAGTTGAGCAGTTGACTACCAATTTAGTCTCTAAACTGTAAAAGGTTATAATAAGTATTCCTCCAACCATATGAAATCCGACAATTTAGTCCCTAAAATATATGAAAATGCATAAAGTTACTCTATAACATTTTAAGATGAATGATTAAATTGACAGATTGAACTACTTAGTATATTTACATAATTCAAAGATTAAATTGAAGAGAAATAGTTTAAGGACTAAATTGATAGTTTATTCTATGTCATGGGTTTGCTTTTGAGTGGAACATTACTAATTACAACAATAACGACAGTGAAACTTATTGAAACTTTTTGTGAGCATGTACACGGGTGGTGGGAAATTATAAGTTTGTATCATCATATCTTACTTTTGAAAAATCGAAGCTTGAATTGGATGAATATATAAAGCACCCAATTTTGTTGGGAGATCAACGAAAATGATATGGGCAGTATTTGGGTGGCAATGTGGTTGGTGACATTGGTCAACCACAATGTCACAAGTGTACAAAAAACAAAACATAAGAAAAAAAGAAAATCACTTATGATATTTGGGTTGTCCAATGTCACCAACTACAATGTCGCCCAAGTGCTACCCAAATGATAGAGAGCAGAAAGGAGAGTAAAACCATGAACAAGGGTCTGGATTAAGTGCAGTTTGCACCCATAATTGGATGTAGTAAATGAGATTCAAACCATCCGATCAAGATCGAGCGGTATTAATTTTAAGGTCAATTTTTATATTTAAAAAACTCATAGTTGTGTTAAAGTGACTGCACCCAAATGATAGATCCTCAACAACAAGTCAACAATGTGTGAAGAAGGCTGGAGAAGATAGTCAAGTTTTGGGATTAAAGCTTTGTTTGTAAGATTAAAGGGGAAGGGAGGAGAGTGATTTGAAAAAAATCAATAGTAAGTGGAAGAAATAAATGACATTGAGAGAGGAAGGTGTTGAATGTTCATTTTTCTTCATAATACAAAGTCTTCTTTATTTAGGAAAACTCAAAAAATTTATTGGAAGAGGATTTACATTTTTTTTTATAACAGCGGAAGAGGGTTTACATTAATGCTTCAAATATTAATCATATGCATTAATTTATCATTCTTTAAAAAACACTCTTTCGAAAAATGTGAAAGATTTTATCATTTTCCCCTATATTTCCAACCTCCAAAGTCTTCCCCTCTCCTCCAAACTCTCAAACAAGGCTAAGTGAATTGACGACAACCCTTAGATTGATAAGACTTAAGAAAATAATAACTTTTTGTTAGATGTTAGTCTAAACCGGATTTACACTAGCAATATGTTATTTATTCTCATAAAGTTTTGATTCCAATTTTTTTCAAATTCATTATTTTGATCGAAATCTTTCTATTTTATTTTTCATGAATTTGGCATGATCCGTAAAAAAAAAAAGTAGATGTAAATACGAAATACATTGGCTACATTATGAAATATTTATAATAGACGATTGTTTTTTCTCTATCCCTTACAGAAATGTTGGGTAAAACATCTTTTTTTTGGTCAAGTGGTAAAATATCTTTATTTGCTTATATATACTGTCAAAGTTTTTTTTATTTATTTTATTTTATATACTTTCAAGTAGTCTATTTGCAACTCACTTGTTCACATTAGTCACATTATTAATTGATAAGTAACCATTGCAAAAAGGCACGTTCTAAGGTGGGAGAGCTTAATAAGTTTCCCACTGTGGACGAGTATTATTCACCATCAGATTGTGAGGTGCATGATGACTTATTTTTCCTACCTCTTACGAAAAATGACTTATCTTTGCCAGAAAGAAAAAAAAAACAAAATATATTCTTCCAATATTGAAAAAGATAAGTCAACTTTCTTTTCTGGGATCAAATATTGGCCTATCACTATAACCAAGGATCAAATATTGGATGATGATCATACGACTCGTAAAAATTGAAAAAAAATACATGTCAAAACATAAACCGTCAAATCTTCATTCAGCGACCAAGGTCCATGACCTTGTGATTTCGAAAAATCGAAAACCCGTAAAATGATCTACATGGGTTCAAGATCAGGCACTAGAAGATACATAATCAAAACAAAAAGTTGTTGAGTAAGATAAATCAGTCAATCATACAAGAGTCTAGCTAAAAATATTCAAACTGACTAGTACTAATTTCCAACAACACGGGAATGTTGATACCGTTCTTCAAAAACTCGCGAGTACTTGGCATTACTCTACACATCTTGTTGGTGTGTAGTGCTAGTGCATCAGGAACCAACATTCAACTTGAACTCTGACGGAATTTCCAATGTCTTATATGATACAGCAGAACCAGATACATTCACATCACATTTACAGGCTCTTTCAAAATGGTTAAAATCAAGATCAATAAAACCAACAGGCAACAGTAAAATTGCTTCTGTTGAGAATTATTTGTCAAAAAGTTGTTGATGCAGACTTCAAATTCATCTGAAAAACTACAAGATCACCTTAATTAATACAAGCCATATAAATGCATAGTTTAGGTTAATAATAATTTGTATTTATATAATAAAAATATCAGCATAGTAACATACAATATGATTTCAAAAAAAAAAAATCTTCATGGCTCAAAACAAAAAGGATTAAGAGTGAAGTACTTATTTAGCTCCCACGAGTTTAGTGGCTTCAGCAATAGCAACGTCAGCAGCATAGAGTGCCATCTTCTTTATCTATGGGCAAAGAATATATGGAGTTTACATAAAAATTAACAAGAGTAACTAATGTATATTAGATGGTATAGCAAAATTTAACACAGCATGGAAATTATGAGATATACAAGAAACCTAACAAGTCATGCACAAAATAATATGCTAAAGAAAATCTTTGATATTGTGCTGTATCAAATTTGTGACATGTCACCAGCCAATATAAATAACCATATTTATTCCACAACAAAAAGTTGTGCTAAGTATTTTAAATTCTCAGGTCAAAATATGCTTCAGAATGATGAAAACATGTACCTCTAATTTATCTTCCTTAGATCTATGATATTTTGGAAGTAACCGGAATTCCTCTGTCAATCGAACGCACTCATGAACATTCTCAGGCGAAACAAAGTCCATAGCCACTTTGATGCAAGGCTGAAATAACATAACCATGTGTTAGGAACCCAAAGTAGTTTCACTCCTTTGATTTTATTTTTAATATAAAACTGGTGTCCTTATTTACCTTTCTATTTCTCACTTGATGAGGGCATCCTGCAGGTATGAAAACAGCTTCCCCAAGATGTTGCTCGAACGTCCAGGGTTCAACACCTGGTAGGAAAAATAGTTCATAGCTACAAAATCCACAAAACTAATCACAAATTAAAGCATAATTTCATACCATATTCTAGCTTTAGCTGCTTTTTATGTTTCTCATTCAAATAAAAGTTTTGGTCATGAATGGGATGAATCACCTGAAGCCAAAGAAGATCAAAACATATTAATTTAGAAAACAAAGTTGTACAAAAAAACAATAATCCAATGAAGGTAAGGCAACTGCACTTACATAATTCACTGGAAGACTAGTTATGTGACGAAACTCTCGATGGTGTTTATTTAGGTACTCTGTTAGTTTTGGTACATCTTGCCTACGGAATATGTCCCACACAGCACTCCCATATTGAGTCTCCAAATGAACATCATTCCCACATAAATTATTACTCGGCATCTCATTTTCAGCCGACTCTATTTTGTCAGTCTCGATATCCGAAGAGGAAATGTCTGAAGAATCTAATCCATTGACAAATGTTGTTTCTTTTGTTCCACCACAAGGTTGATTATCAATCACGGATGAAATTCCTTTACAAGATCCATCGCGTGGTGGTGAGCACTGTTGTTCCACATTATCATAAAGCATCGACTCGCAATCATTTCTAGGAACCAAGAAATTGGAATCAAGACTATTGAGATCAAATTGCTGAAACCTTGGTGAATCAATGACTTCCTGATTGCTCACATTTAAATCTAATTTACTTTTGGTAGATTCAGGGAACTCTTGAACACAAGCTTCTCTATCAAGTTTCTCTTCTTTTTCTTGACTTTCAAGCAAGGTTGAGTCTCTACCATTAATGTCTTCTTTTTCAGATATTTTAAGATCCACGGTAACACCCACGCGACGCTTTTTACGTTTTCTTCCACGCGAACCAGCTGCCTTACTGTCCAGACCATAGAGCTCTCGCATATCTTCAACTTCATATTTCTTCTTTAACTTTTTTATGATTTTGGATTGCCATGCTGGTGTCTTTACGTCAGCTGTGTGTGTCAGAATATTGACCTGATCAATGCATAACATAAATTAGCACCTGCTGCATAACATGAGAAAGGAGAAAACCTGCGTGTGACATGCGACACAAATAGTATTCTGATCAGTCAATGTATTTTCCAGTTTTACACGCAACTGCACACTACCTATATAAATGGAACTATTTATTACTTGTCTAACACTCCAGCTCAAGTTAAAACATTTAAGTTAGTTACATATAATATACAACTACACTGGGGGTCCTTTAGCGATTTTATAAGCTGATCATTTAAGCTGATAAAACTAGTTACTTTCAATCCTACTAAATCTCATCATGCTTAGTCCTTTCATGGAATACAAGACTTATATTTGTTAAGCAGTGTTGCTTGGTTATTATTTTTTATTCCAAGTGTAAACTACCAGCACTTGGGTCGCACTATTGAAAAATCACAAATTTGGCCACATATTTTGTCAAAGTAAAGGTTCTTTTAAGCAACATTGTTACCGGTTTTGTTAACTTGAACAATATACATATTTCACAATGTGTAAATTAAGTAGAAATAGAACAATCATACATATTTCACCAACAAAAAATAGCAATATTCTGAAATGTGTAAATTAAGAACTTATGCAATGTGTAAATTAAGAACTTACCGCATCTGAAATGTCACAATGTAATTTTGTCACAGAATCACCTCTACTCAATTCTTCTAAAGCTCCATAAGCAATGTATGTTTTAGGGCCCAAATCTGGCTTCAAAACAGTAGGCAGCTTTGTGGCAAGGTTTAAAATACCAGATTTGGGATGTGTGTAATCACTAAAAGGAAGCATCGCTGTAAACTCAGCACCATGCCTTGGCAAACAATCTTCGAAAAAATTTGTTGGAGGCCAATCCTTTAGCTTCAACATCTCCGGCCATCCATTTCTGTACCTGCGCCCTGTCAAGTAGCCTTTGAAGAACTGAAAAGCGTTAACTTGTACCTGCATCACCACATAGAACACATAATAAACTATTGTTCAAACTACAATAAGAATCTCCAATCAAAAGCTGAAAATAGGTGAATAGATTGTTGTTTGATAACCAAATTGTTAGGAGTCTTCTCAGGATAGTTTTTTGTGACAATATATACGGCTCCAAATAATTAAAAAAAAATTGCATAACTTATTTCATGTGGAAGCTTATTCAATCTAGAAATCACAACACGAACCTCGCACCAATCTAAGCAGTCAATGGCTTTAAAAATGTCTGCCTCATCTTTTAATATGTTCTTTGCCAACCTAAAAGCTCTCCACATCACCATTGGGTCCCAGCTAAGGCCACTACCCTTTTTGTACACGTTCCTAACAATAACAGGTTCACCTCTTATCCAGTGTCTTTGGAAATGCTCAAATTCTGTGTCTCCGATTTCAATGGCATCAGGGCAGTACAAAAAGTTATCATGACCGGTTTCTCTAGAAGCTGCCTTCCTTGCAGAATTATGTGCTGCATCTTCCTCAAAACTACGACACTCTGAACATTCTAAAGAAAGATCAACAATAGGTGGCTGATATTTGATGGTAAGTTCCTCCGCATCCCTAGTCAATTTGTCGATCCAATTAGCTTTGAATAGGCGCCTCAGCGAAAGGGTAGCAGTACCACAACCTCCTCTAGCTTTTGGAGGACAAGGAATGCTGCCATTTGTCTCTGCTCTCCAAGCAATAGTTTCTGGTGGTGTATTGACCATTTCCTCATTACCACCAGCAGGGATATCTTTGGAATGAACTCCATTTCTAAGTTCTGTGCAACAAGTGAGACAGATATCGTACCGACAATAAGGGTTGAAACAACTTCTGTGGAAATTGACAATGGATGTATTGCAGTTGTCACTGCGAAACAAGAAAATCGACAGATCCGAATGAAAATTAAAATCACATTATGGAAAATAAGATGAGTAAAATTTTACAAAGTTAGATATATCAGATAATTGGAGTTTAAGCTGAAATTAGTTCAGATGAGTGAATACATATCTGTGGTAATTATAAAAAATTAAAAAAATTAAAAAAAAACACACAAATACCAGTTCCAAAATAAAGAAATGGTTAATAAAAGTTCTGCTGCTAAACAATTGTCTTGCTAAAAAATTGACTTGTAGTAGGCTTTGACATATCTTATAGGACAAAGAAAAGAACAAAAAAAAGGGTTCAGTAAACAGTATTTATACATGTCAAAAAGGATGTAAATAGATAAGATCATGTACCAATAGTAGTTAAAGTATATTATTGCTTATAAAAAGAAGGTAACTGAAAATCTTTATATCATGTAAAAAGAGTTGTTCGTATAATATAGCTTTACTATGTAGTTTAAACCTGTGGATTTGATCATATGCCTTGCATTTCTCCTCTCTCTCAACATGATATGTAAAGCCTAACTATAGACAGCCAGTTCATTGGAGAGAAACTTTATCAGACAAGTTATAAATGAAATTACCTTCGTGTATAAGATTTATATGTTTCAGCTCGAGGAAGAGCGTTGAAAAGGTGAATAGATATTGTATCATGTATTTGCGGTAGAATGTATATCATTGTATTTATTATTTTATGTCTATATAAAATAGCTTTGCTCTACAGTCTAAACAAGGATTTTATTACACATCTTTCTCAATTTCTCTTCTCTCTCAACAAAAATGAATAGGAAAGGAATGAATGTGTCACAGCATCAATACAGGCATTAGAAGAAAACATATATGTAGATAACCAATTACTTTGAAAGGCAACTAATGTAATTGTTGAATTGTTTAGGAAAACGCAGCTCCATGATTGGTTCTAATTATACTTCTTACTCAAGCAAATATAAATATTTTCCTGTTCAGATCATAATCATAATGCAGTGAATTAAAAATAATGCTTGAACAATAACATGAAGGAAAAAGGTTCATAACATACAAAATTTTACTATAAACCAAGAGGGTCTGCGAGATAATACCAATAAACTCGATCATCATCATCAACTGCTGCCTGCAGAATATCCTCCTCTTCCACCATCAGGGAACCGTGAATGCTTGCTTCTACTTCCAATTCTGATTTCTGCTCACGTTGGATATGTTGGAGTAAAGGCAGAGTTTTCTTAAGCAAGTAAAACAATTTCTGTAATTTGACATCTGCATCTGCTTCGCCGTTCCCATTCTGTGGATAAATAATTCATTTCACATGAAATGCAAAGGCACAAAAAGTAATGTAATGCATAATAGAATGCAAGAGAATGAAAGCACACACCATCGTCGATATAGTTTTCTTCAAGCACAGTCGGCAATTGCAATAATCAAGACAAAAGGGACAAGCAGTCTCTATCTCCTCTCTAGTTTTATCTTGGTACCTATATTATTCAAATTTAAACATCATAAGAGAACCAGAGCCTGTCTGCAATCAGTAACCTAATTTAGTTATCAAAAATACTAGCTGGTGTTTGTCAAGCTTTACTCTTTCCAAGTTAATAAAACTATTATTCTAGTTGGATGTGCCTAAAATAATAATTAACCTAACAAGTGAAATTCATCGGAAAGTAGAACATCGGACCAAAATCAGTTTAGTTAACATTACCACTTTGCTATGCACTCATAACAATATTTCTTTCTTTTGCACTTGGTACAAACAACAATTCCAGTCCTACTTTTCTTCCAGCACTGATGGCACCTTGAATTCCTTGGCTGCTTTTTGGTCTCTGGTTCACCCTACAAAGAGAACAGATGAGTTCAAACTGAGAATTTTGAGTAAAGAAAGAATCAAATTTAAAGTCAAAACTCAAAAGAGAAACATTTCAATGCTAAGGTAATAATAAAAACTATAAGGGAAATGCTAACCGGTGCCCCCGGGGCACTGGTTAAGGATACTAAAAAGGGAAATTATATAGTAATTATTGCATTGAAAACTGTGTAATTAATCCATAAATAAGT
>Ga0228711_1008478_pt1 | contig 14385 bp, 10 predicted proteins | sample MedpolnodulmetaG_2_FD_177996 | JGI IMG/M metagenome (GOLD analysis project Ga0228711, IMG submission 177996) | Root nodule microbial communities from Medicago polymorpha collected in Santa Monica, California, United States - brown nodules | ecosystem: Host-associated > Plants > Roots > Nodule...
TTTTTTTTTGCTTTTTCCTTTTTTTTTTTTTTCTATTTCTTTTTAATTCGCCAAAAAAATAATACATGCTTTATAGCGTCCGGCCCAAAAGAATACACAATTAGCGACCTAAAGGAATCTATAAATACAAAATTTGCGACCTAAGTTCTCAATTAATTTTAATTCTTATTCTTTCTTCCACAGCCGCTTTCATCTCTGTTTCGCAGTTTGCATAGGTTCTGATTCTGCAATCTCTCTGCCACGCCGCAACGTCTTTCACCTTCGCATCAACAGGTTTTGTCGATTGATCCTTTTATTTCGCGTTTTTTTTTTATTTTCTTTTCTTTCAGAATTATTACTGATTACTTATGAATCACAGTTTTAACATTGAATTGAATTAATTTTTACGATTACCGTGAATCACAATTGCAACCTCTACATTGAATTTAGTTATTTTCTTAAATTATTATTATTGTCAATGACTATATGTCAGTTTCTCTATCTTGTGCATCATTGATTCCATTTTGAGTTGCAATTGCCTTACATCACAGCTTCCCTTTATACCCTTGTTATCGATAGTCTAGTTTGCATGATCTTGTGAACATGCTAATCTATGAGCGGGGGAGGAAAATATAATTATACTTTCACTTATTGGATTCAAATGCTTTCAAAAGATGAATCAAAAAAGAATCATACCATTTTCAATATAATTAACAATATTGATTAGTTGTACTAATTTAATTTTCAACAATATTAACATATAAAACTCACATATTTCGCGATAGGAGAATTTTTGAGTGAGAATTATACCCATTTTTTCTCACTAAAATGACTTTAGCGTGAGAATTAGGGTTCCCCAAGAACATACAAGAACATTAGAAGAGTTATGAGCGATCAATTGCCAATGTTTACGTGAATCACCGTCGTGTCGCTTAAAATCAATCTGTGAAATATGAAGAGAAAATGTGCTGCTAACATGTGGTATGTTGCGCACGATGAGGATGATACCCACAATGAAAAGAACAAGTCGGCGTTAAGTTTCAAGATTTCAAAAAATAAGATTTTTCAAACATCTCAATATTACAGAGAACCGCCTCTGATAACGATATTGAAGAGAAGAAGTTTAATGAATGTGAAACTTAATTCGGGTCAATACCAAATGATGCTTTTGAATATGAAACCATTTAGCGTCTCTTTTTTGTTTATATTTTTTTTATTAAAAATGATATTATGATTTTTGTGTGGTATACCTTGATGTCGTTAAGTAATTTGCCTTATTGGTAATTTTTTTAATTATAATATCACGTGTATTATTGCGCAGTTTACTAAATACATATAATAAAACTGCTTAATAATCCATAAAGATATTATAACTAAAAAAATCTCAGTAAGGAAAATTACATGACAACATCAAGGGTATCATACACAAAATTCATACTATCATTTCTCATACAATAAACATAAACAAAATAGAGACGCTAATTGGTTTCATCTTCAAAACCATCACTTGGAAGCTCGTTCAAATCAAAATTCATAACAACTATTGACCCTAATTCAGTTTCACTTTCGTTAATCTTCTTCTCTTCAATATCGTTATTAGAGGAGTCATGTTCCTTGCAATCTTGTGATGTTTGAAAAATCTTGTCTTTAGGGATCTTGAACCTCAACATCCGTTGTGGCGGTTAAATGCAAAAGCTTTCTTGCAATATGATTGTGAGAAGATGAAGGAAGGAAGTGTGCTGCTAACAAGTGGTCATGTTATGAGTGATGATGAATCATAGAAGGATGATAGCCACAATGAAAAGAACAAGTATGTGTTGAGTTTCAAGATTTTTAAAGATAAGATTTTTCAAACATCTCAAGATTGCAAGGAACCGCCTCTAGTAACGATATTGAAGAGAAGAAGATTAATGAAGAAGGTGAAACTTAATTCAGGTCAATACATGTTATGAATTTTGATTTTAATGAGCTTCCAATGATGCTTTTGAATATGAAACCATTTAGCGCCTTTTTTTTGTTTATATTTTTTTTATTAGGAATGATATAATGATTTTTGTGTGGGATACCCTTGATGTTGTTATGTAATTTGTCTTATTGGTAAATTTTTTAATTATAATATCACATGTATTATTGAGCGGTTTACAAAATACATATGATAAGATTGCTTAATAATCCATAAAGATATTATAACTAAAAAAATTCTTAATAAGGAAATTTACATGACAACATCAAGGGTATCCCACACAAAAATCATATTATCATTTCTCATACAATAAACATAAACAAAAAAGAGACACTAATTGGTTTCATCTTCAAAACCATCACTTGGAAGCTCATTCAAATCAAAATTCATAACAACTATTGACCCTAATTCAGTTTCACTTTCGTTAATCTTCTTCTTTTCAATATCGTTATTAGAGGAATCATGTTCTTTGCAATCTTGTGATGTTTGAAAAATCTTGTCTTTAGGAATCTTTAACCTCAACACCAACTTCTTCATTTCATTGTGTCTATTATTCGTTAATGATTCATCAAAATCACTTATAACGTGATCAATTTTTAGCAACACAACTTGTTCTTTAACCTTTTCATTATCATCCATGATATTGCAAGAAAGTTTTTGCCTTTTACTATCATGATTGTGATTCACATCAAAATTGGTAGTTGTTTCCTCGTAACCCCATAAGACGAGTTGAACCGTGTTTGATCATCAATAATAACTCTTGTTCTTGTATGTTATTCGGAGAATCTCACTCTAAAGCCTTTTTCTGAACAAAACAAAAAAAATGGACTAATTCTCACTAACAAATTCTCCTCTTGATAGAGCATGATTAGAATGGTATAATTTCTAGTCACTTAATTTGTAGCTAGGTTTTATCATGTTAATTCATGTAAAATGTTAGAAAATTTAGACATAATTATTTGATAATATTTTCCTCTGGATATGTCATGAACCCCTTGATTGAGAATGTGTTTCACTTAGAATTCGAAGTACTCTACCTACACGAATGATATCTTCCAAACCTAATAAATTAATGCATAATTGTGACAACTGAATTTTTTATAACTTTTAAATGTTGAATAAAGATCAAATCACTCATAGATTTAGCTGTATTTTAGGCATTCAACAAAATCTCTAAAATAGTAGTCTTCCTATCATGTTCAATCAAATTTCACATGTTATTCTCCTGGTAATATCATTGTAACATGATAAAAATCGTCAGCGTTATTGACTTGGTTGGGTTGCATCATCTAATTTTGATACATGTTGTCAAACTAGTGGCTACAAGGGAAGCCCTCATGTAAGTCAAGTTAGGAGGACTGTAAGGAAAATGGGACTTCAATAAGGCAAATTAATTTTCCTTACACTTACAAAATACATTTTTTAAGTCAATCATGTACTCTTGGAATCGAACCGAAGTTCCCATTTTTGTGATTCTTCAACATTTTTTGTTCTTCCTATGTGTAGTATTTTTCCCATTGATCCTGCTGTGTTCTTTGTAGTGGTGATATTAATCCACCCATAATTGACTGCACATGAGATTTGATGTTTTAATTTATATTAAGAAAACTTATCTTTGTTAAGGATTTTATTGTTGTTTGTTTTAGACGTTGGGATTTTAATGTATATGTCATGGATTTTTGTGTATTTGTTATGTGTTTTATTTTACAAATTATAACCATGTATCAGTTATCTATGAAGTTTAGCATTATATTTATTATTAACTGGTTCAACCGACAGTTGGACCATGACTTGGGGTCTCGCCAGTTCAACTTAAGGTCTGGTTTTAAAACATTGACTTTAGGTTTTAGATAGTAGTTTAGAGAGTAACTTTGACATGTGTTTAGATGTTTTCATTTTGTGTTTTAGACAGTAGTTTAGAGGGTAACTTTGACCTGTATTTAGATGTTTTCATTTTGCAATTCTGAACTAGTAAACATATCATATGCACATCTCAGCTTTAAGCATGGATCCTGAAGCTGCAAGAAGTGCACGAGAATCTTTGGACCTGGCATTTCACATGTCCAATATACTCGACACGGGTTTAGACCGTCATGCACTGTCTATTCTCATTGCCCTCTGTGATCTTGGGGTCAATCCTGAAGCACTTGCTGCTATTGTCAAGGAACTTAGAAAGGAGAGGCTCCCACTGTCATCATTGCATCCTGCACCTCCTTCTAAATCATGAACGTATTTTGTTATATCTCTCTCCAATGTTGTTTTGTGGATGGTATTTTTTATGTTTATATTTGAATTGTTGTATGCATATGGAGAGGCTGGTGTATCAAGAAATGCTGGTTAAATTTTTGGAGCATTATAGACAAAAAATACGATGGAAGAATAGTTTAGGTGTATTAGATTTTGTCCTGATTGAAGTATTAGTTGTGTTTTGTTCTTTTTGTTAATTTTTCCAATTGACAGAAACGCTTACAAAAGCTATTGTCTGAATTTCTTGTAAGATTGATACATCTTGGAAGCAATGTGTATTTTAGCAAGGTTTCCTAGTAATAGTACCTGACTAATGTCTATATATATTTTCTTATTACATTTATGAAACAAGGAAGGCTTTACTTTCTTATTTCATGTGACGTATATACAGATCAAATATTGTATTTATCTGTCACATTCAAAGATATTTCGTTTCTTTCATTTTTGGTAGCTACATTTCTAAAAGATGGGTCGCTTGTTTTCTATTTCACAAGTTCTTTTCTCTTTCATTTTGTTTTGGTCACTATTTGTAAACTTAAATCAGGCTTTATGAGACTTGCCTAACCTTTGGTAGTTTGGTTTTAACTTGGTTTATTCAGTACATGTTCTGTTTCTTAGGATTTTTATACGTTGTTTCCATGCCTATTGCCTTGGTGTAGAAATCGTAATCTGCATCTTTTACTTCATATAGAAAGTACATTTCATCAACTTGTGAGGGCTCTAATGTATTTATGTTGAATGTTGGTGATGACCGGTATAACTTCATGAATAGTAAGAAGATTAGGTCCTGTGAGCGAATTTTTCAAATGCATCTGTTGTAACTCCATGAGTTTTTCTTCAATTCTTTTTCTAATGGATATGTTACTTGGTCTAAGGATAAGCTGCCAAAAATTTCTTAAAAATGCAGTTTTGATGACGGATACCTTTAAACACTATAAATATGGACATCTCTTGACAGATATTTGAATCGCAGTTCAAAATATTGTGGTAGTTAACCCTAAACATCAAATATTCATTCATCCATAAACTCTAGCAAATTCATATACTCATTTGTAATCCAACTCTTCGAATCATCACTAATTCAATATAGGATGATTTTCACAACCCTTTTGGCCATTTTTGTGACTGTTGTTTAAAGTTGCTTATGGCAATCTCATGTCATTGCCCAATTCTGTACGCATCAAAAAGATTTTATGGAGAAGCGGGTAACACTTTGGTGTCATTGGTTTTTGGTGTCATTGGTATTTCTCTCTTAACCACTCATTCTCTCATCTAAATAGTTTATTTTAATAATTCACTTATCATTCTCTCTCATCTAAAATGAATCAATGTCACCAATGACACCAAAGGTCTATGGCATCCAAGTATTCCCCATGGAGAAGCAAGGTGTGTGTAGCCTTAAACCACGTTGTCTAACAGGCAACCTTAATGAAATCTCCACCATTGTTTTCAAAGCTACTTTACAAGACATGAAAACAATCAACCAAGACATTGTTGGTCGTCTTTTGCCTCGTTTTGTAGCTTGTTCCTGCCAATATGGTATGAAAAATAATAAAAAGTTTCTTAAAATCTTTTGCCAAAGACTTTTTAGTTTGGTTCATTGTAGAAACTACTAGAAATCAATAAAAAAATTATAAGAAAAGAAACTAAACATTTTTTGGGGTAGAAAGCATAATAATGTTCCATAGTAATGAATGTGTGGCTCGCATAGGACAATATTGGTTCACGTTGAAATCCATATAAAACTCGTTCCTTCACTCATAGTCTGCAGGTTGTTTCGGTAGGAAACCACTGTAATTAGGGCATTTATAACCTTAGTGGCTAGAGTAACTTCGCAAACTTTAAATTAGTGGACCGACCGTAGGATTAATCTTTGAAATAATTAAAATATGAAAGAAAAATAGCTAATCTTTTTAAGGAAAAAATAACTAATTTTTATTTTTGAAATAATTAAATGATAATGAATATGTCTAAATAAATTTTATTTAAAGTTGGGACTACATAAGTATTTCTCTATTAACCAGGTAAAACAGTACTTAACGGTGACATTTGAGAACCCATTAAGGTTGGTTGCTCGGAATATGCAACACTCCATACATGACAAAAAGAAATTGCAACATGGTCCTTTTATTGTTTGTTTATGTGTTATTTATGTGTCTAGATGCAAATACCATTTAATTGCTTTTAGTAAATTACAAGCAAACCAGCAATATTTGGTTATTTGAGTGGTAAGAGATTCAGACATTAAACAAGTGATCAGAGGGTTGATCTCCAACTCTTGTATATAGGTAAAATCTAGTTTAGATGATAGAGTTTTCTTATGTGTCAAACAATGAAGTTTTCTTATGTATCCAACATGTTGTTAAGATGATTAATCACTATTAAACGGTATAATTACTTCTTAGTTAGAGGTTATACATGATCCATATCCCAACACCACAACACAAATCTGTTCACAATTTCATAACCACTCTTTTAGGATGTGTCAAGGATCCCACTATAAGATATTGTGTTTGTTGTTATCAGGAAACCAAGTGTATTTTACTCTTTCTTTATCATTATTGTGGGATTAGTGGTGTAAAGTGTCTAAACACCTGAAGCTTATCATGATTCATGCCTCAAACTTGCTTATCGCTATCCCTTCCTTAAAGCTGCAGCCAACAATTCTTTACTTAAATCTTTGTGTGATTAAACAAATACTACCAATTACTGGACAGTTATTTTATTTTATTTTAAATACCAACTTCCTATCTTCATCTTATTACTACACCTTTTTATACGAGGATATAGCACATGAGCTGGCTAGGCTTACGTTCAAAACCCAAATTATGTCTGAGTTGGGAGGAAGCTCCTTAATATATTTTGTAATCCATTTTTAATTGGGCAAATGAGTCCCATTATGAGAATTTTTCAAAATAAAAAAGTTCACCATTTTTTACAAGCTTAAAGAGAGAATAATCATTTTGATCTTTAAACATTGTATGAATAGTCACAATAGTCTCAATGTATCGAAATTCTAAAATAATCTTTAATTGTGCATTTTGTTAATCAATATAGTCTCTCACGTTAAAATGTTCTTTTAATACTATTATATTAATCTTTCATTATACTTATTTATTGTCATATCAATCTTTAAAGTATTTACTTATTGTCATATTAATCCTTATAAGAAAAGAGTTATCGTAAACATTGAGGAACTATTTTAACTTCAATAACTATTTTGACTAACAGAGTACACAATCAAGAACAATTTTGAAATTTCGATACATTGAGGGACTATTGTAACTACTCGTTACATATTCAGAGACAAATGACTATTACCCAAAAAAAATACATTGGTTATTATAAGATTATTTTAATATTTAATTTTTGTGAATATTTTTTTTGTAAATATTTAGGGAAAGAGAAAAAAAGGGTTGAAATGGGAGACATCACTAAAAAGTGATCATATAGATTTTTTTTAAGATTAGTTGTGGACAAATTTATGAATACTTTGAAGTTAGTACCAGTAAAATGATCAAAAAATTGTAAAAAATAATAGATATTTGCTTTTTAAAATAAAAAAAAAGTCGATAAAAACATGTCCTACCAATATTATTGATCATCAAATCAACCACTTCCCTAAATTAGCATCAAAATGATAACCAAAAATGCTCGAATCACTTGATCGGGTCAACTGCTTAGCTTCAAATCCACAATTTACATGAAAGAAACAAAAAAAACGCAGGGCCCATCTTTATCTTTATGTCAAAATCATATCTTAGCTCGCTTAATTTCCAAATAAAGTACATTTTCATCAACTCATTTTATAAAACTAGAAAACTTTCGAACCATCACAGTTGGCATAGCATTTGCCATGCGTCTATGTTGTTCACATCTTATATCAAAAAGTTTAAAGGCCTATGCTAGCTTATGGTTGACATACCGACATGATGAATTGATGATGAAATATAAGCTTCTAACAAAACAGGTAAATGTATTCCTCAAGTAATAAGAATGATTAACAAAGAAGAGTGCAGAGTGAAAAATACCGTATAAGGTAATGACTTTTCAAATGAGGAACCATAATTCCTAACCCAAGTACAAAATTTGATGCCTATTTTTAGCTAGTAGGGATCCGTATAAAAATGATGCAGATAGCTGCTGCTCCAACATGACAGTAGTAAAACATGAGTAGTTTTTTTTTTGTTTTTTGTTATTACTTCTTCTAATATGCAAACGTTAATCGTTAGTATGTTATGTTAGTAGCTAGAGTCCGAACCCTAAACTTTTTTCTCAAACTTTCTCTCGTGTCCCAGCTCAACCACTTGAACTATGCCGTAGAGACTAATTTTTGTTATTGTATTTACAGCGGGAAGAAAAGATAAATGAGCTTATCAAAGTGTTGCTTGTTTAGTCAATTAGGAGATTATACGTCATTAGGAAGTCACTCATTTGACGCAATCATACAATTCAGACCATTGATCAATGTTAGACGATCATGTTCGGACTTAAATAAATCAAGATTCGAAATACACAAAATGAGAACGTGGGTCATCTAATTTTAATTCGACGGCCTAGATAGGCAACCATACAATCTGTGAATGCAAGAAATTCAAATCCGCCAATTACCTGTTGGAAAGGGACACAAACAAAATTTGGATCCAAAGGTATACTGTTAGAAGTTTGTTAAAAAGGTAATTAAAAACTAGTTTGATAAAATAGTTTGAAAAAAGCGATGTTTCTCATATTAACATACTTAATTCTTATAATTATACCGATGTACCAACTAGATAAGGGTTAATTATGTGTTCACACTTCTATGGGAAAAGGGGTTAGAATTGAGTAATGATATATGTATAACTATTTGTGACAACTTTGATGACAACTTTTATTTTCTCTTTTCTCATTGGTCGAAAACAATAGAGAGAGAAAAAAGAAGAGAGAGAATAAGAATATAATGTGAATATGAAAAAGAAAATTGTCAAAAAATTATAATAAAATAGTTGTACAAATATCATTTCTCTTATGCAAACTCCTATTAATATTACTTTTAATACTTTTAATCACAACTGCCTTAAAATATGACACCTGAGCTGACATGAAGTCACAACAAACAAGTGAAAACTTGGAATTTTTCCTAATATATTTTAAGTATTCCTTCAAAGGGAATCACTTATTTACCTATATACTCAACCCCCTACAACTTTTCTTCTCTTCATAGCCTTCTCCTCCATTATACATTTCCAACTCTCTCATAATCAAATATATATTGCCACAAAGAAAAAAAACTACATATAAGACAAGTGCCCACCTAAATTCATTTGTGAATGGTGGGACTAATCCATGAAAGCCAAGGTACCAACTTTCTTTGTTTGTACAGGTGTGTGAGCCATTCATAATAATTCATTTATATATCTCTTACAATAAACTGATATATCTTCATATTTCTTTCTAGATGATGACATCAAAGAGATTTTGTTGGCATGGCTTGGAAAGGATTTCTTGGTGATTCATGTAAAATAGTATACATCAAGTTCTTAAGCAGGTATTTATGTTGTTACTTGATAGCTTTTGCAAAAACAAATTTAAACACTGCATTAACTAAATAATTTTTCGTTGATTTTCACATATCTTTATAGAAAAATATTAGTAAGTTAGTTATTACGTTAGTTTTTTCAGGATTCAAACCCTTATTCATTCAGTCATACTTAACTTATACCAACCAAACTACCCACTTGAGACAACTGATAATTCAATTTGATCCATGTCCTTTATAACTAAACCATACAAACATTTATGTTTTTATTTTTAAAGGAAAATAGTTGCGTTTGGTTATTGACATCTTCCAATAGCAAAATTTGCTAAGAAGGTACCATTTTTGAAAGATATAAAGAAGATGAACAAAAAGGGAATGTAGCCTTAAATTGGGTCTAGTTAGTTAGGACCATCTATCATTGCATTGCATGCAGCTAGAAATGATTGGAAATATGCATAAAATACAATAATACCTACAATTGAACCAATTTTAACAAAGAAATGTGCTAAATGCGGTCCACATTTCTGATCAAAACAATAGAGACAAACATGTGATTCAGTGAACATGTTGTTTGCATTTTTACTTATGGAATATATGGCAACAAAGTACTGAGTAGTAAACGGTGGCTCTAAAATCTAGCATGTTTCTCATTTCTTTCTCACTTTCATGTACAATTTATGTTGTGTCACATGTGATGTGGATATGCTTCTGCACTTTCTTCACATTTCACGGATTCACTCAGCTAATTATATTTGATGATAAACAAAAAGTTATATAACACCAACCAATTCACCTTTGGCATATACGTTCAACTTAGCAATCATACATGTTCAGCCCATTTAAGTAATGCTACAAATTTTACAAACTAATTATTAAAATTGGTCCACAAATTTATGAGCTATACTTGACATGCATAATTTACATGCATTTCTTATGAGTTATGACCCCTGTACATGTGGTATACATGACTCTACCACTGCAATTAGCTTAATTATTTCTTCTAGCTTAATTATTTCTTCCTTAAAAAAATCACTTAATTATTTATAAAACGCTACATGTGGTATACATGACTCTACCACTACAATTAGCTTAATTATTTCTTCCTTAAAAAAAATCACTTAATTATTTCTAAAACGCATCAAAGATTGATTGTATTCTTCACCTTTTTCGTTTATCTGAGTACATATATATATTCCCTAAATAATGACCCCTTTTATAGAAACCGATAGAGAAACATAACTATTTTAACTTTCTGCTTTTTACAGCGTTACGTAAGGAATTTGTTGTGACTATGGGCTCATATGAGTCATGACTCATAATTCGTTGTGTCTTTCAATAATATACTAGTACAAAATATATAAATTATCAAAATAAATAAAAGGAAATAGCCAAGTCTATAGATATAAAAATGATTGCCGTTCAAAAGAAAATTATAAAAATAATAATTAAAGAATAACAGCAAAATATGCACAAGGTACATAAAATTTTGAGTGTCACTCTCAAATTTTTATTTTATTCATTACATCCACGAGAATGAGAATTAACCAATATTAAAAAAATGATAATATTTTAATAATCTAAAATGTATATTAAACTAAATTATTTTGATAAACATTGGCAGGAAAAGTGGTAAGTACTAAAAGGTATTGGGGCCTATCAGATTTGAGAATTTTGTTTTATTGGTAAAGTGATTCTTATAGGGGGTTAGCCTTCTTATAGCAAGGATGTAGATTCATCTTTTTGTGAGTGGTTTTGCTTTATAAAGTGGGAGATGCACTTCAAAGAAACACTTGATCCTATCCCTTAGATTTGCGTGGCTACTTTCTGGATGGATTTGCTTGCACTGCCCTCTTGTTAAAGGAAAAGGAAAATAATTTGCGGACATCCAAAATACGCATTCTACAGAGAGAAAAATTGAGAGGTGTGTGATGAATGTGATAGAAATATAAAAAAAATGAAGTGTGTAACGTAGTATGGGAAAAAGGTGTCCGAATATCAGATTTGAATCCTCTTGATTGTAAAAAAATTAAGAGGATTATGTGAAAATCTCACCTTTATAAAACATCGGACTCTACAACTTATAAAAATTGTAAGTGGAGTCAAAAACATTTTAATAATGAGATTCTCCACATAATTTTTCTCAAGTTTTTTTCACATATGAGAGATCAAACCACCCAAATATCATTAGCCATAACTAAATATTAGTTTGCAACTTACTTAGTTATATACTTTAGGTTGAAAATAACTGGACAATAATTGCAAACCTTTTTTTTTAAATTAATTCATGTTGAAGTGATTGATATTGTTTGATTTTTATTAAAAAATAATCTATATATTTTTTATTTGTAAAAGATTATCTTCCTGGTAATTGACCAGTGAAAAACATTGATCACATGTATAGTTTATGCAATAAACTATTATAATTAGTGTATTATAATTTACTTTTATTTTTTATTTATTCGTATTGAAAAATCATAACTAACGAAATACATATTTTTCTTTAAACTAATTCTTCAATGAAAAACCATCTTCTAAATAATTGAAAAGTGAAAAAACACGATGTACATTGTCTTCCATTCATCTGATGACAAGTGTTTGTTCGATATATGTATTTATCTATGTATTATTTTTAACAATGAGTGAGTATATAAATTAGTCCGCGAAATTCTATGCATTGTACAAACCAACTCACCCGCCAAATAAACATTATATCTCCTGGATCAATTTAGGAGAAATACTTATATAGACACAACTATAAACAAAATAAAATGTATTTGGACACACACATAAAAGTATCTATCATTTAATTTTTTAAATTAATAAATTAAACAAGTGTTTTGTATTTTATCTTTTTTCCATTTGTGTGAATGTGCCCAAATAAAATTGTTTGTGGTTGCGACCAAGCAAATGTTCCTCTCAATTTAGATATTAACTCTTTTACACTAGTCATTAAAACAGTAATTTATTTTACTATATTTTAATTTGAATGCATTATACTAAAATAAATTAAAAATATGATATTGTTTATTTTCTATTCAAAATCAAATATTTAAAAATATAAATAAACTTAAAAAAAATTAAAGACTATGCATTAACAATATAAATAAACTTAATATTGTTACTTTCGATTTTGACTACCAACTGTGGCGGCGGAGTCCTTTACATTGCTTAGTTACTGTACTTTTTAGTTTGTTTCTTCTTTATCTACCGGTGTGCCTTTGTGGCTTTGTACTATGTGTTTTGAACTCTGATTTTGTCTAGGCCTTTTGGCACGCCTTGTACTAAAGAGTCTAGTTGTGTTTTATATATATCATTTAGGCTTTTTTTTAAAAATATATATATATGAAGAAGAAAAATATATATGTATCCAAATATTCCTAACTATGATGTTATTTTCCTGAATGTTTTCATTTTGTTTTCTTTCTTTCTTTATATTTAATTTGATTCCCCCGCATGTTATGTAATTGTCTTAGCTTCAATTCGTGGTGTCAATTAGACGTGAAGATAAGGAAAGGAATGCGATAGGAACCGACTTTTATAAATTTGATTTTGACATCAAAGAACATTTCTATGCTTATAAGAGACATTAAACATTATTCGTGGTCTCAGCTATGATGATCAAATCGTTGTTCCCTCCTTAAACTTCGAAGAGATTAGTTAGGTAAAAAAGAAATTATTGCTCAAGTAATAATAAAATCATTTTGAAACCAACGAAGTTAGATAGTTGTTTACTTGTTCTTTAAGCTAGAACAAGAATGCAAGACAAATTAAGGCCATTATTAGAATGTCTTTATAATAAGTTATACTCGATTTAGTTTAACGGTTACACCTTCGAAAATTCACCAAACCAATCTACCCTTGGAAGACATGTGTGTTGTTCGTTGATACGTGACACCATTAATAGTTTCACCTTAGAAAACACAAATGACGCAACTTCATTGAAATAACAAAAATGTTCCTTCCATAAGAACATAGTTGAACGAGAATCCTAAATAGAATAGAAACATGACTCGTGAGCAACTAGAAGTGAGAAAAGAAAAGGAAGCAAAAGAGACGGACATACATATAAGTCAACTGTAAAAATTAAGCAATTACTTTTGTATAAAGTTGTCAACAAATAAAATTTCATAAAATACACTCCATCAAATACATATAATTCCTAAATTTCATATGACTTTGCAATTAATATTGAGGGCACAATAATTGAAATTTCTCCTCATTTGCATTGAGAAACAATTTTGGACCCACAACCGCTTTAGTCATATAGTCATTACACATGGCATTCATCATCGTCTATGTATATGCAGTATGCACTATATACTAATTGGTTCCTCGTTACAACTGCTAATTGTTGTCTTACATTACAAGGCACACAATAAAACGAAAGCAAAATTCAACAAAATAATATACATTTTGAAGAAGAAAGAATACAAAGAAGCAGAAAATATATATGAGCCAAAGTTGGATATTTTATTGGTTGTATAGTATGAAGGGAATCTAATATAAACTAAGGCCTTTTGTGTTGAACTGAGAAAAGGAAATATAAACTAGCAAATTTATATTTTACATAAAATTGATTTTGAATTTTTTGGATCCTTTCATTCTAAAAGCATAACAGAAAATTAAACATAATACAAAAACTATTTTGTTTTTCAGAATGAGACAAAAAAAAAAAAAA